>RCUN01000014.1_pt1 | contig 263542 bp, 245 predicted proteins | sample 2166181 | NCBI WGS metagenome assembly RCUN01 (sample SAMN09932603, study PRJNA488358) | compost metagenome | feature: garden; material: soil; isolation source: compost soil in crotononitrile-enriched culture | place: Germany: Experimental Botanical Garden Goettingen | collected 2016-01-27 | reverse complement strand
AGGCAGAGCCGTCAGATTTACAGTCTGATCCCTTTGGCCGCTCGGGAACCCCTCCCCAAGTGCGAGGCCGCATACTACCAGATCCGGCAAGGTTGTGAACCCCTTGGCCGCATTCTGACGACAAAAAAGTGTCAAGTGGTTATTTTTTGATATGTTTCGCTCAAAATTCACGCTTTTCAATGACTTTTATGCCGATGTCCGAGGGGACCGGCAGGGAGGGCATGGACAGAGGAGCCACGATGGGCTCCTCTTTTTTATGCGGGAGAGGGAGGTTGTGGTGAGGCTCAGGCGTCTGAGGGGCGCGCCTGCTGGCAGCCCTGAACCGCGTGGGCGATGAGCTCGAGGGCGCTCTGCTCGCAGGGGGGCAGCTCCTCGTCACATTGGCCGAGCGGGGTGACGCGAGGGCCCCATTTGATGAGGGCGGCACCCCAGGTCAGGCCGGCCCCGAAGGCGGCGGTGAGCAGATGGCTGCCTGGCTTGACCCGGCCCTGCTCCAGCGCCTCGCACAGGGCGATGGGCACGGTGGCGGCGGAGGTGTTGCCGTACTGCTCTATGTTGACCATCACCTTCTCCATGGGGGCGTTCATGCGCTTGGCCAGGGTCTCTATGATGCGCACGTTGGCCTGGTGCGGCACTATGAGGTCGACTTGCTCGGGGATGATGCCGGCCTGGGCCAGCACGACGCCGGTGGCCTCGCCCATGCCGCGCACGGCGCGCTTGAAGATCTCCTGCCCCTCGAAGTTGAAGGTGAACAGGCCGTCGATGTCGGCGAAACGCACCCGATCGGTGCCGAAGTTAGGCACGTGCAGTATCTCCCGCGCCTCGCTGTCACAGCCGAGCTTGCTGGCAATCAGGCCGCTCTTCTGCTCGCTCGCCTCTATCACCACGGCGCCGGCACCGTCGCCAAACAGCACGGCAGTGTCGCGCTTGGCCCAGTCCAGCAACTGGGTGAGGCGCTCTGCGCCTATCACCAGCACCTTCTGCATCATGCCGGTCTGCACCAGGGAGGTGGCGACCGAGAGTGCGTAGACGAAGCCGGTACAGGCGGCATTGAGGTCGAACACCGCAGCCTTGTGGGCGCCGAGAGCCTGCTGCACGGCAGAGGCGCAGTTGGGCACCAGCGTGCCCGGGGTGGCGGTGGCGAGTATGATGCCATCGAGTTCGCCGGCGTCCAGACCGGCGCAAGCCAGGGCGCGGCGGGCGGCCAGGGTGGCGAGTGCCTGGGTGCTGACATGGGAGACCCGGCGGGCCTTGATGCCGGTACGCGGATAGATCCACTCATCCGAGGTATCCATGATGGTGCTGAGGGCATCGTTGGTCAGCACTGCGGGAGGCAGACATTTGCCCCAGCCGGTGATATTGGCGTATTTCATCTTGTTATCGCTTCTTGTTGTGGATCGCCCGCGGGCGGAAGACATTGCGCAATTATGTCGTACAGGGTTTCCAGTGTCATCCCGCGGGGAGGGGATCGCAAGGGGGCGCAGGGGGAACAAGGTCGTGATTTTGCTTAAATTCCCGCGCCTCCTTGTCTTAAGATGAGAGCCCGACCCAGGTTCTCCCTTCCCGAGGTGTTGTCAGTGCACAAAGCGAATCTCAACCTGTTGCCCACCCTCAAGGTGTTGCTGGAGACCCGCAACATCAGCCGGGCGGCGGAGCTGCTGCACCTGAGTCAGCCCTCCATCAGCAAGCAGCTCGGCCAGCTGCGCAGCGAGTTTGGTGACGAGCTGCTGGTGCGGGAGGGGCAGCGCTGGCTGCTGACCCCGCGGGCAGAGAGTCTGGCGGCGGCGCTTGCCGACTCGCTCGGTGCACTGGATCGGCTCTATGCGGCGCCGGAGTTTGCCCCCGAGCGCTGCGAGCGGGTGTTCCGGCTCGCCTCCTCCGACTACGTGGCCCAGCATATCCTGCCCGACATCTGCGCGGCGCTGGCCAGGGCCGCCCCCCTGGCGGCGCTGGAGTACAGCCTGTGGGACAAGCGCCAGCTGCCGCAGCTGTGGCAGTCCGAGCTGGATCTGGTCTCCACCATCACCGAGCTGGTGCCGGATCAGATCCGCGGCCTGCACCAGGGGGAGGACAGGCTGGTGATGCTGATGGGGCGCCACCACCCGCTCTCGGGCACGGCGCCCAGCCTGGATGACTACCTCGCCTGGCCCCATCTGCAGGTGAGCGGCGGCGGCGACAAGGACAGCCCGGTGGAGCAGGTGCTGGCGCCCCTAGGGCTCTCCCGCCGCTGGTTTGCCCGGGTGCCCTTCTTCCAGGCGGCGGTGGAGGTGCTGCTGCGCACCGACTGTCTGATGACCACCCCGGCCCATATCGCCTGGCAGCTCTCCCGGGAGCACGCCCTGAGTTTTTGCGATCTGCCCTTCGCCACCCGGGTGCAGCAGTATCATCTGCTGTGGCACCAACGCCACCACCTGGATCCGGCCCACCGCTGGTTTCGCGAGCTGGCCTACCCCTTCCTGCGGGATCATCTGCAGCGCACCCTGGGGGAGAGCCGCAAACAGCTGGGGCTGAAGGCAGACCCGCTCCGCTAGGGCAGTCGGTTATGCCAGCCTATAGCCGTTGGCTATGGACTCTATTCATAACTTTCACTTCTGGCATAGCTGGCCGCCTCCTACCCTGATCCCAGTTAGAGACATTCGACTAGAGAGAAGGAAAGGGTATGGAAATGACGAGTTGGCTGGCGCTCGCCGCCATTTGCGCGATGGGGGCCATCAGTCCGGGGCCCAGCCTGGCGCTGATCATCCGCAACACGGTACAGGGGGGGCAGGGCCACGGGGTGGCCACGGCGCTCGGCCACGGCCTGGGGGTGGGGATCTACGCCCTCATCACGGCGTTGGGTCTCTCGGTGCTGATCACTCAGACCCCGCTGCTGTTTGATCTGATCCGCTACGGCGGCGCCGCCTTCCTCGCCTGGCTCGGAGTCAAGGCGCTGCTGGCCAGGCCCGCCAGTGGCGACGCTGCCGACGAGACGGTGCACGGTGCCCGTGGCCGTCAGGGGGCGTTCGAAGGCTTTATGGTGGCCTTCTTGAACCCCCAGCTCGCCATCTTCTTCATCGCCCTGTTCAGCCAGTTCGTGCACGCCGATACCGGCTGGCGCGAGGGGAGCATCATGATGCTGACCGCCGGCGGCATAGACGCGCTCTGGTACGTGCTGGTGGCCCTGGTGCTCTCCCGTGGTCCTGTGCTGGCCTGGCTCAAGGCCAAGTCCTTCGTGATCGACAAGGTCAGCGGCCTGGTGTTGCTGGGGCTGGCGCTCAAGGTGGTGATCTAGACCCGCATCGGGTGCCAGCGTAGTCGGCACCCTCTCTCTGCTCCCTTCTCCCCTAGCGGGAGAAGGGTTGGGGATGAGGGGGCAGCCATATGTGCTTTTCCGTGTACCAGGTCAATCCTGCATTCTGCGGTGATCTTAAGCGGGATCAAGGCGAAGGGCGCCCGGTCTCGCTAGAGTGACGGGCATTTCTCGTCCGCCTTCAGACCAGACCCATGCAGGATCACACCCAGACTAACCGCCTCGAGCTGCTGGCCCCGGCCAGGAACCTCGCCTATGGCATCGAAGCCATCAACCATGGCGCCGATGCCGTCTATATGGGCGGCCCCGCCTTTGGCGCCCGCAGCGCGGCGGGCAACTCCCTCGAAGATATCGAAGCGCTGGCGCGCCACGCCCACCGCTTCGGCGCCCAGGTGTTCGTCGCCTTCAACACCTTGCTGCATGACCACGAGCTGGAGCAGGCCCGGCGCCTGACCCACCAGATCTACGAAGCCGGGGCCGATGCGCTGATCGTGCAGGACATGGGGCTGCTGGCGCAGGATCTGCCCCCCATCGCGCTGCACGCCAGCACCCAGACCGACAACCGCACGCCGGAAAAGGTGACGTTTCTGCAGGACGTGGGTTTCTCCCAGGTGGTGCTGGCCCGGGAATTGTCCCTAGAGCAGATCCGTGCCATCAGCGCCCAGACCCAGGTGCAGCTGGAGTTCTTTATCCACGGTGCCCTGTGCGTCTCCTACAGCGGCCAGTGCAACATCAGCCACGCCCGCACCGGGCGCAGCGCGAACCGCGGCGAATGTGCCCAGCTCTGCCGGCTGCCCTGCTCCCTGCAAACGCCAGGGGGTGAGGTGCTGGTGGAGAACAGCCACCTGTTGTCCCTCAAGGACATGGATCAGAGCGCGAACCTGGAGGCGCTGATCGCCGCGGGCATCCGCTCCTTCAAGATTGAGGGGCGCCTCAAGGGGCTGGACTACGTCAAGAACGTCACCGCCTGGTATCGCCAGAAGCTGGACGCCATTCTCGAGCGCCGCCCCGATCTGGTGGCCGCCTCCGCCGGTCGTTGCAGCTACGGCTTCACACCGGATCCGAAGAAGAGCTTCAACCGGGGCAGCACCGACTACTTCCTCCATGGCCGAAAGCCGGACATCGACTCGCCGCGCAGCCCGAAATATCTGGGTGAGCCGCTCGGGCGCGTCAGCAGGGTGACCCGAGATGGCATCGAGATCGACGGCAAGCCAGTGACCCTCAACAACGGCGATGGCCTCGGCTTCTTCAAGCCGGGGGGCGAGCTGGTGGGGATGCGCCTGAACAAGGTGGAAGGCAAGCAGTTACTGCTGTCGGAGCACATGCCCGGGCTCAAGGTCGGTGCCGAGATCTACCGCAACCACGATCAGGCATTCAGCAAGTTGCTGGAAAAGCCGAGTGCGGATCGCCGCATCCGGGTCGATATGCACCTCTCCGAGTGCGACGAGGGATTACGGCTCGCACTGGTCGACGAGCAGGGCATCAGCGCCACCGTCACGCACCCCTGCGACAAGCTGCCGGCCGATAACCCGGCGCGGGCGTTGCAACAGGCGAGGGATCAGCTCGGCAAACTCGGCAACACCCTGTTTGTGGCGCGCCAGATTGAGTTGGTATTCACTTCTCCCCTGTTTATTGCCGCATCCGTGCTCAACGGCCTGCGCCGGGACGGCGTAGCCGCCCTGGAAGCGGCTCGTCTGGCCGCCTACCGGCGACCCGAGCGGCGCATCCCGTTGCGAGGCGCCACCTACCCCCAGCACCGTCTCTCCTACCTCGGCAACGTGCTGAACAGCGCGGCCGAGCAGTTCTTCCGCGACCACGGGGTGGGGCGCATCGCCCCCGCTTTTGAGGCGAACAAAGAACTGGGGGAGGTGGTGCTGATGACAACGAAACATTGCATCCGCTACAGCCAGCACCTCTGCCCGAAGGAGGTGCCCGGCCTCAAGGCCGAACCGCTGGAGCTCAAGATGGGCAAGGACAGCTTCCGCCTGCGCTTTGACTGCCATCGCTGCGAGATGCAGGTGATGGGCAGCCTAAAGGGGTGATGGCTGCCCGTGTGGGCATAGGGCAGGAGCGGATTTGATGGCAGTATGGGGCGCTGCCTTGTTACGGATGTCCCGTGGTGAGCCGTCTTCCCCAAGCCTTCCTCTGCTGACAAAGGATCTGTCATGAACATCAATGCACTGCCGTTTTGCACCACGAACTGGGCCGACATCCCGCCAACCGAACACAAGGGGGAACGGGGCGTCGCCCGCTGGCACACCCGGCAGTTCGGGGATCTGCGGGTGCGGATGGTGGAGTACTCCCCCGGCTATCTGGCGGATCACTGGTGCAGCAAGGGCCATGTTCTGCTCTGCCTCGAGGGGGAGCTGCACACCGAGCTGCAGGATGGCCGCGTCTTCACCCTGACGCCGGGCATGAGCTATCAGGTGGCGGACAACGCCGAGCCCCATCGCTCTTACACCGAGCAGGGCGCCCGCCTCTTTATCGTCGACTGAGCCGCGCCCTTTCCCGTCTCCCCCTTCCTCTTTCAGGAACCAGCCCATGCTTGAACTCAGACCGAACTGTGAATGCTGTGACCGGGATCTACCCGCCGACACGGCGACGGCCTATATCTGCTCCTTCGAGTGCACCTTCTGCGCCGAGTGCAACGATCAGTATCTGCACCTTGTCTGCCCCAACTGCGGCGGCGAGCTGGTCAGGCGCCCGCGCCGCCCGGCGGCCAAGCTGGTGAACAACCCCGCCTCCCTCAAGCGCGTCTTCAACCCGGCCCTGAAAGCGGCAATGAGCAAGGGACGCTAGGGCTGCCGGGCGCACATGCGGGCAAGCCACCATTTGAATTCTTGCCCACGCCTCCAGTCGTCAGGGGGAAACGGTATGGCTGTGGAACCATGCCGGGTGAACAAGATGAGGCTGCTGGGAGGTCTGTACCGGTGGGCGAGCGCCCACCGGTGGGTTCGGTCGCAACCCTGGCGGGTTGCCGACGACACACTATGGTTTGGCGAACTGATCGGCGCTGAGCACCTCGATGCCAACGAACGGCTGATCGCCCTCGACCCAGGCATCGTGCCCCGGTGGAATGGTGTAGGACTCCCCGGCGTTGATGGTCTTGAGGGTGCCATCTGCGAGACGGACCGTGAGCGACCCCGAGACGGCGTAACCCAGGTGCGAGAGCTGGCATTGCTCCGTCTTGACGACCGGTTTGATGCAGTCAGACCAGCGCCAGCCGGGGGCGAAGTTGAACCGCCCTATGGTGTAGCCATCGAGTTTGACGACCTCGACCCGGGTCTTGTCGGGGGTGCGCACCTCGTCTGGGGCGCCGTGGGACTTCACCTGGAATTCAGTGACGGTGACTGGAGTGGACATGTTTCCTCCTCGTTTCAAACGGATCGCGGCGATAGCCGCGATCGGATCGCCAGGAAACACGCCGTGATCTCGATAGTCAGCAAGCTGCCAACGCGCAGCGTCATCCCGGTATTCGAAGTATTCGCCCAAACTCCCGTCGGCGCCGTGGTTTGAGGCCCGTGACCGGCAAGTATTCAACCCGGGGGCGACGTCCCGCTTTCACCTTCTCGGAGTCATCGGTATAACCGTTTTTTTTCAATCTCTTGCCTGGTTGGTGTCAGGCGAGGTGCTGTCTGGCTGTACAGGCTGGATGGGATGAATGGCCAGGGGCCGGACGGCCCCTGGTTGTGGAGACTCAGAGCCGTGGGTCAGCGCGAAATCCCCTCGAGGTGCAGCAGCGCCTGCTTGATGGGCAGGCCGCCCGCATAGCCGGTGAGGCTGCCACTTTGGCCAATCACGCGATGGCAGGGCACTATGATGGAGAGCGGGTTGCGGCCGTTCGCGGCGCCCACCGCACGGCTCGCGCTCGGCTTGCCGATGGCGCGGGCGATGTCGCCGTAGCTGCGCGTCTCGCCATAGGGTATGTCGCACAGTGCCTGCCACACCGCCTGCTGAAACGCCGTGCCCCGCGCCGCGAGCGGCAGCGTGAAGCGCTGCAACCGGCCCGCGAAGTAGTCTCGAAACTCGGCGAGGAAGGGGGCGAGCGCCTCGCCGTCCTGCCGCCAGTCGCTCATGTCAGGCAGCGGCCGCAACCCGGCCACGAAGTCCACGTGGACCAGACCGCGCTCATCGATGGCGACCAGCAGATCTCCACAGCGGGTGGGCATAATATCGTAGCGGATCATGGGGTTGTCTCCTTGGGTTCGTTGTCTGGGTGCTCCCGTGCCGGATCTGTCAGCAGTGCAGGCTGCTCGCTCATGGCGTGCCACAGCCAGCTCGCGGCATAGGCGCGCCACGGTTGCCAGGGCGCGCTGCGCGTTTCCACCTCCTTCACCGGCAGCTTGGTGCCGCCCCCCAGCGCCTTTTGCAGTACGAGATCCGAGGCGGGGAAGGCGTCCGTGTCCAGCCCGCAGCGCAGCCGCCAGTACGCGACCGTCCAGGGCCCTATGCCCGGCAGCGCGAGCAGTTGCTCGTCGCTCGCGCTGCCAAGGGTGAGCGTGCCGCTCGCGAGCGCCGAGGCCAATCCTTGCAGCGTGCGGATGCGGCTGCCCGGCATGCCGATGCCGTCGAGATTGAGCTCGCACAGCTGCGCCGGCGTGGGCAGCTGCGCCGTGCCGAACTGCGCCAGGGTGCGCGCCACCAGGCGCCCCATGATGGTGATGGCGCCCTTGACCGACACCTGCTGGCCGACGATGGCGCGCAGCATCACCTCGTATTCGTCCCAGCCCCCAGGCAGCCGCACCCCGGGCCAGCGCCCCTGTATCCGCGCCAGCAGCGGATCCTGCCCGAGTTGCTTGCCGATGCGCACCATGTCTGCGTCGAGATCCCACATGCGGCGCACGCGATACAGGATGTCCGGCAGCGCACTCGGCGGCAGATCCTGCACCGTCAACCTGAGCCTGTTCCCCTCAAGGGGCTCGATGCGGATTAGCCCCTCCTGCTCATCGACCCGGTGGCGTCGCTCATAACCGTGCTCATCCACCCGCTCCAGCCCTGGAATGGCGCGCAGCCGGTAGAACGCGAGCATGGCCTGCGCATCGAGCGGCGGGCGATACATCAGTTGCAACTGCAGGCTCGCCTGCGGCGTCTGCGCTGGCGCACCGCCCTCCCGTTTGCGCAGGGCGCCCGGCGTCAGCCCGTACGCCTGGTGCCAGGCGTCGTTGAAGCGGCGAATGCTCGCAAAGCCAGACGCGAACGCGACGTCCGTGATGGGCAGCCGCGTCTCCGTCAGCAGCCGCTTCGCGAGCAACAGGCGGCGCGTCTGCTCCACCTGTTTTGGCGAGGCGCCGAGGTGTTGCTCGAACTGACGCCGCAGCGTGCGCCCAGTGATCCCGGCCTGCGCCGCGAGCGCGCCCAGGCTGTGCTCCGCGAGCTCACCGCGTTCGATGCGCGCCAACACTTGGGCGACCAGGGGCGGCAGATCCCCGCTCTGGGACGGGGCGAGCTCCGGACGACAGCGCAGGCAGGGGCGCAGCCCGTGCTGCTCCGCCGCCGCCGCGAAGCGAAAATAGCGCACGTTGTGCTCGTGCGGCGCCCGCGCAGGGCAGATGGGGCGGCAATAGATGCCGGTGGACAGCACGCCGGTGAAGAAGCGGCCGTCGAAACGCGCGTCCCGTGCTAGCCGGGCGGCGTGACACTGCTCGCGCGTGAGGCTGGGGATGATCTCGTCCCTGGGGGATTCATGTGATGGCACTGTGGTCATGGCATGACTCGGATTTCTGTGGGCATGTCCCAGAGACTAAGCGGGGGCGAGAGGGGTGACTAGCCAAAAACGGACAGGGATAGCAAAAAAAGTCGGGCGCTCGGGGAGGGGATAACAGGGCGCAGCGCGAGGCTGCGCCCTGGGAAGGCGCTTATTTTAAATAGCGTTGTTCGAGGTGCTTGCGCAGCCACTGCGGATTCAGTGCCTCGCCGGTCGCGCGACGGATGAGCTCGTCTGTGCCGTGCAGGCTGCCCTGGGACCAGATGTGGCGACCGAGCCAGCCAAAGATCTCCGGCAGGCGGCCAGACTCCACGAGCGTGCCCATGTCGCCGAGTTCACGTTCCAGCGCGAAGCGCAGCTGCGCCGCGTACATGGCGCCGAGTGTGTAGCTCGGGAAGTAGCCAAACGAGCCGTCCGTCCAGTGAATGTCCTGCATGCAGCCATTCTGGTAGTTGCCCTTCGTGGACAGCCCGAGCCACTGCTGCATCTTCGCATCCCACAGTGCCGGGATGTCCGCGACCTCGATGCGCCCCTCGATGAGGTCGCGCTCCAGCTCGTAGCGCAGTATCACGTGCGCCGGATATGTCACCTCGTCCGCATCGACGCGGATAAGGCCTGGCTCGACCCTGTTGTACAGCTTCTCGAGGTTCGCCGGTGCGAGCGCGGCCTGCTCGCCGAAGTGCGCGCGGATGCGCGGCGCTATCTGCGCGAGGAACGCGGGGTGATGGCCGAGCTGCATCTCGCAGAACAGGCTCTGGCTCTCGTGAATGCCCATGGAGCGCGCCTCGGCGACCGGCTGGCCGAGCAGATGGCGCGGCAAGCCCTGCTCGTAGCGCGCGTGCCCCGTCTCGTGGACTATGCCCATCAGGCTGGAGACGAACTCGTCCTCGTTGTAGCGCGTGGTGATGCGCACGTCCGTCGGCACGCCGCCGCAGAACGGGTGGCTGCTCACGTCGAGCCGGCCGTGCGCAAAATCAAAGCCGAGCAGCCCCATCACCTCCTGGCCGAGCGCCTGCTGCGTCGCGATGGGGAAGGGGCCTTGTGGGGTGAGGATGGCGTCGCTCTTCTGCCGCTCGCTCACGGTCTGGATGAGGCCGGGCAGCCAGCTCGTGAGATCGCCGAAGATCTCGTCCAGCCGCGCGCTCGTCATGCCGGGCTCGTACAGCGCCAGCATGGCGTCATAGGGGCGTACCCCGAGCGCCTCGGCGCGCAAGGTCGCCACCTCTCGCGACAGGCGCACCACCTCCTCGAGGTTAGGGGCAAAGCCCGCCCAGTCGTTCTCCTTGCGCTGGCGGCGCCAGGCGTGCTCGCACTTGCTGCCGGCCAAGGAGAGCGCCTCCACCAGATCGCTTGGCAGCAGGCTCGCATCCTGCCAGTGGCGTTTTATCTCACGGAGGTTCGCGCGCTGGATCTCGTCCAGCGGTTCGCTCTCGGCCCTGGCAATCCAGTCGCCGAGCTCGGGGGCGGTGCGCTTGTGGTGGATCAGCACGCCGAGCTCCGCCATCGCCTCGGCGCGGGCCTCGTTGCCCCCCTCCGGCATCATGGCGGCCTGATCCCAGCCGCAGATGGCGGACAGGTGGGAGAGGCGGTGCAGTTGTTGCTGATGTTGTTCGAGTTTCTGGTATGACATGGGATTGTCCTTGTTATCGTCCCTGATGGTATGCACCCCGTACCTGGCATGATCGGGGCAGCCCGATGCTAGCACTGTGCCGCGGGCGGGGGCCACCCTCAGGCGGTCAGCCGAGGCGCTTCTGGTGACGTTCGCGGTTCTCGGCCTTCTTGCGCTCGCTCTTTCGCAGCAGCACATAGAGCGCACCGCTGCCGCCGTGGCGACGCTCGGCGCTGTGCATGGCCATCACCGCAGGCAGTTGCGGCAGCCAGGCGCTGACATGGCTCTTGAGCAGGGCGCGCGGCGTGCTGCGTTCCCCCTTGCCATGCAGGATCAGCAGGCAGCGGATGTCGCGCACCTCGCACTCCTGGATGAACTGCACCAGGGCGGTTCGCGCCTCCTTGATGGTTTTGTGGTGCAGGTCGAGGGAGCCTTGCAGCTCGTACTTGCCGAGCCGCAGCTTCTTGTAGACCCCCTCCTGCACGCCGTCGCGCTTGAAGCCGACGATGTCGTGGGGATCCAGCATCTCGACCGCCTCCGTGCCGAGGTGATCCAGGGCGAGCTGTTCGGCGGTGGCGGCTTCCCGGCGCGCGAGTTGCGCCTCGGTCGGCAGGCTGTTGCCCGCATTGGGGGCTATGTGGTCGCTGCGCAGCGGCCGCACGTCGGCCACTTCCTGCAGGAACAGTGAGAGTTCGTCGTTATGAGACACGGCAGGCTCCCCGCATGAGAATGAGGGGGCATTATAGCGAGCCTGGCCTGTGCTTAGAATGGCGGGGCGCGGCGGGCTAAGGGGCCCGCACCTGGTGTCGCGCCGGGTTATTGACCCTCTTTCGGCGGCTCGGCGTGCATCACCTTGTAGATGAAATAGACCGCATAGGCGCTGATCAGCAGGAAGGTGCCGATAATCACCAGCATGGACATCAGCCCCACGCTGTTGCCGAACATCAGGTTCATCCAGAATTCCATCTCGTTCACTCCTGTCATTGCGCGATGACAGGCATGATAGATACCTCTTTGGGTGGAATGAGATGATCTCGATCAAGTCCCTCTGTGGTTATTTAATCGGCAACTCATTCTGTGAGCGGCCTCGCACCCGGCGCCCCGCACGGCGGCAGGGCGCCGGTCTGGCGGCCTTAGTCTGCCGCTGCGGGTTCGGTGAGCGGTGTGATGCGCCAGCCTTGTTGCTCCAGCAGGGCGAGCAGCCCCTGCTCGCCGTAAAGGTGCAGGGCCCCTACCACGATAAAGCTCTCGTTTGGCAGGCCGGGCCACTTCTTGACCCAGTTGCGGTTGCGCTCCGCCAGCAGGGTCTGCTCCAGCCAGGCTTGCAGCTTGGGTGGCGCCATCTCCTCTTTGAGCAGGTTGATCAGGGTGGCCTGATCCCCGTTCTGCCAGGCCGCCATTACCTCGGTGAATCCCTTCTCGAGCTCCGGCAGCTCATCCAGGGTGCTCTCCAGCATCAGGGTCTGGTTGTCACCGACGCTCGCGAGATAGCCGAGCTGTTCCAGCAGGGTCTCCAATCCGATGATGGGTTTGCCGCCGTCGTTTGCCCGCTTGGCGAAGTGCTGATCCACCCCGAATTCACCGCGGTAACCGGTGCGCTCCAGTGCGGCCTGGGTCAGGGTGATGGCCGCGAACCAGGGACGCAGCGGCGCCAGCATGCTCTCGTTGAGGCCGTTCTGGCCGGCGGCGATCAGGGTGCGCCGGTAGAGATCGATGGGCAGGTGATCCTTGAGCGTCTTGCCATCCACCAGCCGGGTGATGGCCCCCATCTCCTGCCACTGCGCCTGGCTGATGTGGGTCATGTCGACTTCCATCACCAGGGCGTGGCTCTGCTGCCAGGCGCGCTCGATGGGATCCGGCAGGGGATAGAGGGAGGGTTTGCCCGCATGGATGGAACCCAGCAACCAGTGCTGCTCGTTGCCCTTGCTGATGCGGTAGAAGGCCGGGTCGGCAAAGGCGTGCAGCGGTAGCAGCAGGCACAGCAGGAAGGGAAGCAGCGTGCGATGGAATCTCATGAGGCACCTTATGTGAGCGGGATGAGTGCTCTATGATAAGTCCTCATTTGTCACAGCCAAGAGGTTTCCCATGCCCCACCTTCGTTTTCGGGCAGTTTCTGTCGACACCCTGCAGCAGATAAGCACGCCCCTGATGGCGGATCTCTGCGCCCTGACTGGCGGCAAGCCGGAGTTCGTCACCCTGGAGTGCGTTGCCAGCACCCAGGTGAGGGACGGTGCGATCGACGCCGGTTTTCCCTTCGTAGAGCTGGTCTGGTTCGAGCGCCCGCAGGAGGTGCAGGATGCCGCCGCCGCCCTCATCACCCGTCACCTCAAGGCGGTGTTGGGTGAGCAGATCTACGTGGTGGTGCAGGTGTTGCCCATCGTCAAGAGCGCCTACTACAGCAATGGCCAGCACTATTGAACGCATGTCACGTTGGATAGCGATGCTGTCCAGACGGTCAAGTCCCGGTACGACAGCAATGGCCAGCACTACTGAGCAGATGCACGTGTTCGGGCGGGGATCAGTCCCGCCGGGGATCAGGCCGACTTGCCGAGGATCCGGTCAAGCCAGCGGCTCGGCAACAGGCGGCGCAGTATGCTGAACAGCCTGGTGGGCAGGGTGACCGGGTAGCGGTGCCTGGGGCGTTTGCTCTGGAGCGCGTGCAGCAGCGGCGGTATGCAGGCCTCGCTCGGCAGCGTGAAGCCGCTGGTAGAGCCCTCTTTCTCCAGCCGGGTCAGGGTCTGGCGATAGGCGCCCTGATGGCGGCTCTGGGCCGGATCGATGTGGCGTACGAAGGCGTCGCGGGCATTGGCGCGAAACCGGGTGTCGATGGGGCCGGGCTCGATCAGGCTGATGTGCACGCCGCTGCCCTCGAGTTCGAGGCGCAGGGTGTCGGTGTAGCCTTCCAGCGCGAACTTGCTGGCGTTGTAGGCGCCGCGATACTTCATGGCCACCAGGCCAAGCACCGAGCTGTTCTGCACTATCCGCCCCTCGCCTGCGGCCAGCATGGCCGGCAGCACCTGACGAATGAGATGGTGCCAGCCAAACAGATTGGTGTTGAACTGTGCCTTGAGCGCCTCCGTGGGCAAGTCTTCCAGCGCGCCGGGCTGGCCGTAGGCACCGTTGTTGAACAGCCCGAACAGGCGCCCCCCGGCCAGGGCCAGCGCCTCTGCCGCCCCCCGCTCTATGCTGGCGGTGTCCGCCAGATCCAGCTGCACCGCCAAGAGACCCTGCTGTTGCAACTGGGCGACATCCTCGGCCTTGCGGGCGGAGGCGATCACGGTGAAGCCGTGGGCGCCGAGCGCGTTGGCGGCGGCGAGGCCGATGCCGCTGGAGCAGCCGGTGATAAGCACGAAGGGGTGGGGCATGAAGATCATCCTGATTGGCGGCCAGCACAGGGCCGAAGTGGGCATGGTAGCCCGAGTGCCACCAAAAACAAAACCGGGCCACGTGGCCCGGTTTTCGATCAGAACAGATGCCTGATTACATGATGGTGAACGGCATGATGATGTGGAACTTGACGTCATGCTCGGAGCTGAACATGTTCGGGTAGTACCAGCTGCCCTTGTCGTCCTGCTCGTTGTTGTAATCGGTGTAGTGCAGCTTGAACAGTGTGCCCTTCAGCTTGCCGTCCTGCACCGTGTACATGACGTCGAAGTTGACGGCCCACTCTTTGCCCGGCTCCAGGGTGCCGTCGCCGTTGTTGGCATCCCAACCGTAGGCACCGGAGACACCGGCGGCCCAACCCGGAGCACCGACCAGATCATCCAGGGTACGTGTGGTACCGAAGAAGACGGCCTTCTCTTCGTTGTGGTTCCAGTCTGAGCGGGAATCCCACCAGATCTCGTTCGCACCCTGTGAGTTGCCGTAGCCACGGGTCAGACGGGGCAGGTAGTTGCCCAGATCCCCTTCGGCCTTGGTGTAGAGGCCTTCCAGGCGGAAGGCATAGGGACCGGCTGCCCAGCTGGCGGTCAGGGCCTGTTGCCATGCCAGACCGTCATAGTCTTCGTTCTCGGTGTCGGAACCGTAGAACTGGTAGCTGGTGTTCAGGCCACCCAGCACGTCAAACTTGTGAGCCAGCTTGAAGTGGTAGCTGTCCATGTAGCCTTCGGACTGACCGAAGCCACCTGTGATGGCGGTGCCGTTCTCGAAGGTGTAACGGGCTGCCAGACCGTGGATGTAGTCGATCTTGTTCGCATCGGTGAAGGGATCGCTGGCATAGGGGCTGCTCTTGGAGAAGCCGGCGGTGTTCTTGAACCAGGGCGCCTTGTACTCATCGGCGATGGCGTAGGTCAGGTAGAGGCCACCGAAGGTGCCTTCGATCTGGCCACCGCGGTAGGTACCGGGTTGATAGGACCAGTTGACCCCCAGGATGCCGGGTACATAGAGCTGGGTGTAACCCCCCTTGGCGGTGACAGCGTCACCGAACTTGAATTTCAGGGCGGCGGTGGAGAGGCTGAAGCCATTCTCGGGAACACCGTCACCACCTGAACCCCACTGGTCGCCCCAGAAGGAGAACTCGTTCTCTTCGTTGACCCCGTTGCTCTCGTCAACGGCCAGGTCATAGGCGCCAAAGCCGCCGACATCCAGTCCGACCATGCCCCAGGCATAACCGGAGTTGTAGTTCAGGGCTGCCTGGGTGGTGGCATGGCTCAGGTTGGAGTGGTATTTGCCGTCCTGACCCGGACCGGCCTGGACGCGATCACGCTCGCGCTGGAAGTAGAACAGGCCACCTGTCAGCTTGCCTTCGTCGATGAAGGCTTCATAGGACTTGCCGTAGTCCGGGCTCATCATGTCTTGAGCCGCAGATGCCATGCCGGGGGCGAGCAGCGCCGCAACCACGGCGGCACTCAAAGAGGCGCGCTTGAAGATCACTTTTTCCATTTGTTATTGCTCCTGATTTTATGGACTTAGCTTTTTTTCCGGCAGTCAGGCAGAGGCCCGCCGCTCGGTATTGGCATTGCAATCAACACCCCGTAGGGCAAAAGAAATTGTTCTGTGTTGTGCCCATATGCCCGGATGCCTTGGCGCATCACTGAAGGGCAATCTGCATCTTTACAGTCATTATTTTTTAGGTCTCGATCCTTGGCGATCTGACACCACCAAGAGTACGTTCGCGGTGCGAAATATCAACATGAAGTTCCCGCCAAGTTTCAAAAATATGACCGAGTGCAAATAATCATGATTCTTGGTGTGGGCACTCCCAGCCCGCTCGTGTCGGTAATGAGAGCGTTTTCAGGTGGTTTTTCCCGTTAACCGGAAGGGATCTGGACGCGGATGCAGAACTTTCTTTGTTAACCTGGCGGCAACATATAATTTTGTGTCACAAAAAAAGATATTCACCCTTGTCGGGGTTGTGTCTCCTGCTCGGCGCGTCGAGCAGGCTCCCCCGAGGGGTCATGGGCGCGAGGGACGGAGGGGGTTAACCGGGTGCGGGCATATCAGGGAACAGGCCGGGCGCCTCAAGGGGGCCCGGCCCGATAGGGGGGAGGGCGACTCAGGCCTGACTCAGGATCCGGGGGATCTGCTGGGCCTGGTGGTGGATGTGCTCCGATACCTGCACCGAGAGGCGGCTGCCCTGGCGGGCGTGCTGGCTGATGCGGCCGATGAGGGCGGCGAAGCGGGCGAGTCTGTGCTCCTGGCTCCTGGCGTTGTCGGCCCCCTGCAGGGCGATGACGGCGGTGCTGCGCGCCATCTCCCGCACCGTCTGGGTGGTCTGGCGCAACTGTTCGGCCTGCTGGCGCTGAGCGGCGGCCTCTGCGGTGATGCGGGCCAGCACGGTGGCGAGCTGATCTCCTGCCTGGGTGAGGCTCGCCAGGATCTCCGTGATCTGGCCGAGGGAGCGCTGGGTGTCGGCGGAGAGGTGGCGCACCTCGTCGGCGACCACCGCGAAGCCGCGTCCCTGCTCACCGGCGCGGGCCGCTTCTATGGCGGCGTTGAGCGCCAGCAGGTTGGTCTGCTGGGAGATGTGGCCGATGACGTCGACGATGGCGGTCACATCTTCAACCGAGCGGGTCAGCTGGGCCAGGGCGCCGCTGCTCTCGTCGATGGCAAGCCCCGTCTGGGCGGTGGCCGCCAGCATGCCCCCCACCAGCAGCTCGCTCTGGCTCATGGAGTGCTCGTTGTGCTGGGCGTGCTCCGCTATCTCGGCGGCGACCTGGTGTACCTCGCCGGCAAGTTGATTGAGCTCCTGCATCATGGTGTCGCTCTCATCCACCGCCTGCTCGGTGGTGCGGGTGCTGTGGTGGATCTCCTGCACCTGCTCCACCATCTCCTGCAGGCTGGAAGAGACGCTCGAGAGCTGCCCCGCCTTCTGCTGTTGATCCTGTTGCAGGCGCTGGATCAGGCGGTTGTAGCTCGCGACTATGTCGGCCAGCTCGTTGCGCTCGCGCCCCGTTGCCAGCAACTGCGCCTGACCCGTGGCATCGAGCTGCAGGAAGGCCGCCCGCAGTCGCAGCAGGGGCCTGACCAGCCAGCGGCGCTGCACTAGGGCAAACAGCAGGGCGACCACCACCAGGCAGAGCGCCAGGGAGCCGAGCACGGTGGCGAGCTCCCGGTTCATGGTCTGGCGGGCGGCGGCGAGCCGCTCACCCAGCTGCTCACCGGCCTGCAGCAGCTGTGTGATGTCCTGCTGCACCATCTGGCGCGCGGCCTGCTGCTGTTGCAGCGCCTGGCGGCTGTTCTCGAGCTCCATGGGGTAGCGCTTGAGCAGGGAGGCCAGCTCGGCTTTGGGCAGCTCCCCGAGCTCCTTGCGCACCGGCTCCCCCAGGGTGAACTCATCGGCGGCGGTCTCCTCGAAGAGGTTCAGACTCGGCAGGGCCGTCAGCGCGTCCGCCTGCTTTTGCAGGGCGGCGAGTTCGAACTGCAATCCTTCGAGGCGCTTGGCGCTCGCCTGCTCCATGTAGTTCTGGCGCTGGTGGGCGAGGGCGGGCAGGGTCGCCAGTATGTCGGCGGCCCCCTGGCGGTAGGCCTCGGCGCTGGCCGGATCCAGGTCAGCACCCTGCTGGCCGTAACGCAGCAGCGCCCGGGCCTGGGTGCTCAGCTCGTTCTCGGCGTTTTGCAGCAGCCACTGGCTGTTGCCGGAGAGCTTGCCCGCCGCCAGGTAGTCGCCCTCGATGCGTGCCCCCATCTGTTCGAGCAGGGCACGCAGCGGACTGGTTTGCGACCCGTCTTGCTGCGCCAGCAGCGAGAGCGCCTGCTGGCGCACTCCCTGGGCTTCGGCCAGGCGCAGGGGATCGCCGCTGCCGAGGTAGTCGCGAAGCGCCTCCTGCAGGGGGCCGCTCAGTTGTTGTTGCAGGCGTTCCTGCTGGCGCTGGGCCTGTTCGGCCCGATTGAACTGCTGCCAGCCATGAAACAGGGCGGTGGCCTGAACGCCGGCCACCAGCAGCAGTACGAGGGAGGAGAGGGAGGCATAATGAGCAATTTTCACATCAGAGTCCTGCTTGAACCACGCAATGGGCGTGAGCTTAAGCAGGCCTGATGGCGTTTTTATGACAGTGGCTCTGCCACTGGCCGAGTCTTGGGTGTTTTCACCAGCAAACCGAGCAGGGCCCCGCCCATGATGAGAGCCCCCGCCAGCAGGTGGCGCGGGGTGAGCTGCTCACCGTTGAGCCAGACCAGCAGCAGGGTGCTCAGCAAGGGGGTGAGGTAGGCGAGCGCCCCGATGCGGCGCGGATCCCCGTCCCGCAGCGCCAGATACCAGGTGACGAAGGCCGCCCCCATGGGGCCGAGGGCAAGCCCGGCGATGAGCAGCCAGTCTGCCTGCGGGATCTGGTCGAAGGGCAGCGGCCCCTCCAGTCCCCAGGCAAGCAGCAGCGCCAGCAGTCCTGCGGGCAGGCAGGCGGCCGCCGTGACCACGGCGGGGGCGGGGGGCAGGCGGCGGGAGAGCACGGAATAGGCACCCCAGACGATGGCGGCGCCGAGTGCCAGCAGGTAGCCGGGCAGGTGGGCCTGCTGCAGTTGCAGGCTGCCATCCACCATCACCAGCACCGAGCCGACGAGGCCGAGGGCCCCTGCCAGCAGATGGTGCAGGCTCAGGGGATGACCCGGCAGCAGCAATGGGGTGAACAGGATGATGCACAGGGGCCAGAGGTAGTTGATGAGGTTCGCCTCCAGCACGGGGGCGTGGCGAAAGCTCATGAACAGCAGCAGGTGATAGAGCAGCAGGGCCGTGATGGTCACCAGCCAGGTGAGGGGGCTGGCGCGCCACTGGCGCCAGAACGGCAGGGCGCCCGCGCCGCAGAAGAAGAGCACCAGTCCCACCAGCACCAGCGGTGACACGCTGGTGATTCGGGAGGTGAGGGCAGCGAGCGAGGCCCACAGCAAGATGGTGAGCAGCGCAAAACCGGTGGACTTGTCCCACCAGGAAGAAGCAGACATCCAACACTCCTTTGCAAGATGAATAAAAAAGAGGGCCAGTCTAGCAGACTGGCCCTCGTCACACAGCGTTGCCATGACGCTGCGGGTTATGACTCCCGGCTCGGCACTGCACTGGCCGCCGGCGCCAGGGACTGGCCCCTGACGTACCAGACGATGAGCGCCAGCACCAGCAGCGGCAGCACGGGGTCGAACCAGGTGCCGCCGGAGCCGAATACCAGGTTCAGCAGGGCGACGCCGGTGCCGCCGATGGCCCAGGCGATGGTGGTCGGGATGGACCAGACGATCATCTGCTGCTTGACGTCCGAGATCCCCATCATGCGGTTGACCACCCAGAACAGGCTGTCGTTGAAGTAGCCGAAGAAGAGCGACCCCATGGTAGCCGCCTGAGCCGCCAGCAGCATGTTGACCCCGGGGATCTGCGCCAGTATGGGGGCGGAGATGGAGGCCGCCGTCACCATGGCCACAGTGCCTGAGCCCTGGATGAGGCGCACCAGGGTCGCGACGATGAAGGGGATCAGGATGGGGGAGATGGGCAGCTGGGCTATCTGCTCGGCGAGCTGCTGGCCCGCACCGCTGTCGCGCAGCACGGCACCCAGGGCGCCGCCGGCACCGGTCACCAGCAGTATGATGCCGGCCGATTGCAGCCCCTCTTCGAGGCGAGCGGCGGTGGCGTGTCTATCCATGTGCGGCACCAGCGTATAGACCGCCAGCAGCACGCTGATGGCGAGCGCTATGATGGGGGTGCCGATGAAGTTGATGCCCTGCACCAGGGGATTCGCCATCAGGCCGTCCATCCCCTCCAGGGTGGCGAGGGTGGTGAAGATGGCCTTGACGAAGATAAGTACGATGGGCACCAGGATCGGCAGCAGCGACAGGGTCAGGCTCGGCAGGGTCTTGCCTTCCTTCTCCTTGAGGTACTGCTCATAGGTAGCTTGCAGCTCGTCCGGGGTCTGGGCAGCGTTCGCGCCGAACTCGGGGTACTTCTTGTCGAGCCACTGGGCGTAGAAGACGATGCCGAGCACGCAGGGGATGGCCAGGGCCATGCCCATCAGCAGCATGGCGCCTATGTCCACGCCAAACAGACCGGCAACACCGAGCGGCCCCGGGGTCGGCGGCACCGTATGGTGGGTGACCACCAGGCCCCCCGCCAGGGCGACCCCCAGGGTCAGCAGGGAGCGCTTGCCGCTTTTCGCCAGCGCCTTGGCCACCGGATAGAGGATGACGAAGGCGGAATCCACGAAGATGGGGATGCTGACGATGTAGCCCGTGATGGCCAGTGCCCACTCCTCGCGGCGCTTGCCGAGCCACTTGATGAAGCTGTAGGCGATCTGTTCGGCGGCGCCGGAGACCTCAAGCAGACGCCCCATCATGACTCCGAGGCCGATGACGATGCCGATGCTGCCGAGGGTGGAGCCAAAGCCCTGGGTGATGACGGTGAGGGTCTTGTCGATGCTCATGCCGCCGGTGATCCCGGCGATGCAGGCCGCCGCCAGCATGGCGATCAGGGCGTGCACCCGGGTGCGGACCACCAGGAACACCAGTACAAAGACGGCGATGACCAGGCCGATGATGGGGGTAGGGATGTCGCTCATGATGCCTCCTGCATGTCATGGGTGATGAAACTGTCGATGATGTCGGCAAACGTCCTGTCTGCCGCGAAGCCGAGGGCGCTGGCCCGCTGGTTGTCGATGCGTCCCGGCCAGCTCGCGACGATGCGCTCTATGGCCGGATCGGCGGCAAACTGCACCCGATCCCGGGCCGCCTGACCACCGGCCCGGGCGAGGGCCTCCAGCATCTCGCCGACGGTCACGCTGATGCCGGGCAGGTTGATGCTTCGGGCGTCACCTGTGGCGGGGAGCCTGGCCGCCAGCAGGAAGTTCGCGACTACGGTGGCGGGGCTCGAGAGCCAGAGACGCAGTTCCGGGCTCACCGGGCAGAGGGCGTTCTCCCCTTGCAGCGGCTCGCGGATGATACTGCTGACGAACGACGAGGCGGCGCGGTTCGGCTTGCCCGGCCGCACGCAGATGGTGGGCAGGCGCAGCACCAGGCCATCCACATAGCCCTTGCGGCTGTAGTCGTTGACCAAGAGCTCCCCCATGGCCTTCTGGGCGCCATAGGAGGAGGTCGGGGTGAGCGCGGTGCCATCGTTCACCAGCTCCGGCAGCGGGCCGCCATAGACGGCGAGCGAACTGGTGAAGACGAAGCGGATGCCGGGGCGGGTGTGGCGGCAGGCCTCCAGCAGGGTGCGGGTGGTGTCTAGATTGACCTTCCAACCCAGATCGAAGTCCTGCTCTGCGTGGCTGCTGACGATGGCTGCCAGGTGGTAGACAACTGTGGTCCGTTCGCTGATCAGGGACTCGGCGACACCGGTTTCGGTGAGGTCGGCCTTCAGGCAGCGCACCCTGGGATCCGGCAGGGGGGATTGCGGCTGCTGGATGTCCACCAGCAGCAGCTCGGTGAAGGGGTGGGGGCCTTGCAGCAGGGCCCGGGCCAGTTTCTGGCCCAGGAAGCCACCGCCGCCGGTGATGATGATTTGCATCTCGTTATCCTCAGACTCGTTCATGTGTAGGTTGTGTTTCTTATTGTTGTGTCAGCCAGCCCAGCCCTTCCCGGGTGCCGGCTCTGGGGTTGTATTCGCAGCCTATCCAGTCGTGGTAGCCCGCCTGCGCCAGCACCTTGAACAGGTGGGGGTAGGCGATCTCCCCCTCGTCCGGCTCGTGGCGATCCGGTACCGAGGCTATCTGGACGTGGCCGATGGCCGGTCCCAGCTTGCCGATGAGACGGGTGAGATCCCCGTCCATGATCTGGGCGTGGTAGAGGTCGAGCTGCACCCCCACGTTGGGTCTGTCTATCTCCTGTACCAGGGCCAGGGCATCGAGCTGGTGAGCCAGGAAGTAGCCGGGCACGTCCCGATCGTTGAGAGGCTCAAGAAGCACCTTGATGCCGTCTGCGGCCAGGAAGTCGGCGGCGAAGCGGATGTTCTCGATCAGGGTCTGGCGGTGGGCCGCCAGGCTGTGTGCCGGGTCGACTATGCCGCTCATGGCGTGCACCTTGGTGCAGCCGAGCGCCAGGGCGTAGTCACGCACGTTTGGCAGGTGGGCGCGAAACTCCGCCTCCCGCCCCGGGATGGCGGCCATGCCGCGCTCCCCCGCTCCCCAGTTGCCCGGCGGCATGTTGAACAGGGCCTGGGAGAGCCCCTGCTCGCGCAGCAGGCGGCCCAGCTCGGCAGCCGGCCACTCGTAGGGGAACAGGAACTCCACCGCCTCGAAGCCTGCCTCACGGGCGGCGGTGAAGCGCTCCAGGAACGGCAGCTCGGTAAACAGCATGGTGAGATTGGCGGCAAACTTGCTCATGGTTTCATCCTCCTCAATTCATCAATTTCGGGCTCACTCAGGTAGCGGATGGACTGGCCATGGAGCATCAGTGCCAGGCGCGCCGTCTCCTCCAGCTCCTCCATGTTGTTGACCGCATCCACCAGATCCTTGCCCGTCACCACGGGGCCGTGGTTGGCAAGCAGGAAGGCGTTGCCCTCGGGGGCGCGGCGCCCCAGCTCCTCGGCGATGCGGGCATCCCCCGGCTTGTAGTAGGGGATGAGCGGCAACTGGCCGACCCGCATCACGTAGTAGGGGGTGAAGGGGCGGATGACGTTGGCCGGGTCCAGCCCCTCCAGACAGGAGAGAGCGGTCAGGTAAGTGCAGTGCAGGTGCACCACGGCCCGGCAGTCCGGATTGTTGTGGTAGATGGCAAGGTGGAAGGCCACCTCCTTGGAGGGGCGATCTCCCCCCAGGTGCTCCCCCTGCAGGTTGACGTGAGAGAGCCTGTCGGCGCTCAGACGTCCCAGGCAGGAGCCGGTCGGGGTGGCGATCAGGGTGCCGTCCGGCAGCAGGGCGGAGAGGTTGCCGGCGCCCCCGGTGGCATAACCGCGCTGGAAGAGGGAGGCCCCCAGCATCACCATGGTGTCGCGCAGTGCCTGTTCAGTCATGGAAGTACTCCTGAGCCTTGTCGAAGAAGTCGTCGCTCCCGAAATTGCCGGACTTGAGGGCCAGCGACAGGGGGGCGTCGATGGCCCGCACCCAGGGCACACCGGGGGCGATTTGCGGGCCAATGTGGAATGCCTTGACGTCGAGGGCCTGGGTGACCCGGCTCGAGGTCTCGCCACCGGCGATGATGAAGCGATCCACCCCGGCGTCTTGCAGCAGTTGGGCGAGGCGGGCAAAGCAGTGCTCCACCGCGTCGCTGGCCGCCTGCTGGCCGTGGGTCTCCTGAATGCGGGCCAGCTCCACCGGGCTGGTGGTGGCGTAGACCAGCGGCGCCGGGGCCAGGGGCTGGGCCAGTACCCAGCGCGCCAGCTCGGCCGGGTAGTCGGCATCCTCGAGGCAGCGCACCACGTCCAGCGCCAGCGCGGGGGCGTGCAGGCGATAGCGGGCCACCTGGCGGTTGGTCATCTCGGAGCAAGAGCCCGACAGCACCACGGCGCGGGTGCCTCTGGGCCAGCCAGCCTCGCGGGCACCTTGCAGATCGCCGCTGCCAAGCTGGCGGGCCAGGCCGATGGCGAGGCCGGAGCCGCCGGTCACCAGGGGCATGTCGAGGGCGGCGGTGGCGATGTCCAGCAGGTGCTGCTCGGTCAGGGTGTCGACCACGGCGTAGCGCACGCCCCCCTCTGCCAGCTGCTCAAAGGCGTTGGCAATGGCATCGGGGCCTTGAGCTATGGTGGTGAACGGCACCAGACCGGCGCGGCCTTGGGCCTGCCCCTCCATCAGCCGCAGCAGATTGCTGTCGGTCATGGGGGTGATGGGGTGGTGGCGCATGCCGGATTCGGCCAGCGGCTGGGCGCCGACGAAGAGGTTGCCCTGATAGACGGTGCGACCGTTGACCGGCAGGGCCGGGCAGATCAGGGTGAAGTCCTGGCCGAGCGCCGCCAGCAGGGCGTCGGTCACCGGCCCTATGTTGCCCGCCGCCGTGCTGTCGAAGGTGGAGCAGTATTTCTGGTAGATGCGCGGGCAGCCGCGGGCCTTGAGCCAGGCCAGGGCCGCCAGGGAGTCGCGCACCGCCTCATCGGCGGGGCAGGAGCGGCTCTTGAGGCTGATCACCACGGCATCGACCTGGGGCAGATCCCCGTCATGCTCCGGCACGCCGGCGAGTTGCAGGGTGGAGAGGCCGTTCTCCACCAGGAAGCCGGCGATGTCGGTGGCGCCGGTGAAGTCGTCTGCGATGACACCGAGTTTCATGCTTGATCCTCCTGACCCGGCAGTGTGATGCCGGAGAAGATCTTGATGACGGCGCTGTCATCTTCCTGGCCGTGCCCTGCGTTGCTGGCGCCGAGGAACATGTTCAGCGCCGTGCTCGCGAGCGGCAACGGGAAGCGCAGCGCCTTGGCGGTGTCCGCCACCAGGGTGAGATCCTTGACGAAGATGTCCACCGCGGAGCGGGCCTGGTAGTCGCCGGTCAGCACCCGGGGCATGCGGTTTTCAAACATCCAGGAGTTGCCGGCGGCATGGGTCACCACGTCATACATGAGATCCAGCGACACGCCGGCCCGACTGGCCAGCGCCATGGCTTCGGCGGCGACGGCGATGTGCACCCCGGCCAACAGCTGGTGGATGATCTTGACGGTGCTGCCCTGGCCCGGTTCGCTGCCGACCCGGTAGAGCTTGCCTGCGACTGCATCCAGCACAGGGGCCAGCTTGTCGAAGGCGGCGTCTGATCCTGCGGCCATCACCGTCATCTCGCCCGCGTCGGCCTTGATGGCGCCACCGGAGACAGGGGCGTCCAGCATCGGCAGCCCCAGCTGTGCCAGCTCGGCGGCCAGGGCGCTCGCCTCCTCGGCCGCTATGGTGGAAGAGACCATGATGGCGGTGCCCGGTTTGAGGTGGCGAGCCAGCCCCTCTTCGCCGAGCAGGATGCGGCGCACCTGGGCGGCGTTGACCACCAGCAGCAGCACGGCATCCAGGGTCTCGGCCAGAGGTCTGGCATCGGCCATGACGGCGGCGGCACCGGCCTGCTGCAACTGGCTGCGGGCCTGCTCGCTGAGATCAATGCCGTAGGTGGTGAGCCCGGCCCGCAGGCAGGAGCGGGCGGCGCCCATGCCCATGGCCCCCAGGCCGATGACAGCAACATGATAGGAAGTGCTCATCTCGTGATTCCTCGATAACGACTGATGAGCTGATAGTAGAGGCTTGTGACGGTGAAATATCAGGCAGGTGTCACAAAAAATAACTTATTGCGTGTTAATTTTTGTTATTTATGAGACTTGAGATTCTTTCGAGTCAATTTATGGCATGCTTTTTTGTGAATAAATGTGATTTGTGAGCCCCTTCGAGGTTATTTATCATTTTTTCCCAGGTCGCTGGGGTAGAATGGCGCCTCTTTTCCCCGAGGGGTGAATCAAGATGATTCCCGTAGAGCGACAGCAACGTATCCTGCAACTGCTGGCAGAGCGCGGCGTGGTCAGCATAGTGGAGCTGACCGACTGGTTGCAGGTCTCCCACATGACCATCCGGCGCGACATCCAGAAACTGGAGGATCAGGGGCGGGTGCTCTCGGTATCCGGGGGAGTCAGTCTCTCCCAGCGGATCAAGAGCGAGCCCTCCCACGCCACCAAGCGCAGCCTGATGCAGGGGGCCAAGCTGGCCATAGCCCGGCTGGCCGCCGACCAGGTGGCCGAGGGCAGCACAGTCTATCTGGACGCCGGCACCACCTCCCTGGAGCTGGCCCGGGAGCTGGCGCTGCGGGAAGATCTGATGATAGTGACCAACGACTTCATGGTCTGTGCCTACCTCATCGAGCACGGCCGCTGCCGCCTCTATCACACCGGGGGCCAGGTCATTCGCGAGAACCAGTCCTGCGCCGGGGAGGCCACAGCCCACTTCCTGCGCAACCTCCATCTGGACGTTGCCTTCCTGTCTGCCTCCTCCTGGGATGGACAGGGGATCTCCACCCCGAGCGAGCAGAAGGTGCCGGTGAAGCGGGCTGTGGTGGAGTCGGCTGCGAGCCGCATCCTCATCTGCGACTCGTCCAAATACGGCAAGGTCGGCACCTTCAACGTAGTGGGTTGGGATGCAATCGATCAGGTGATCACCGACGAGCAGTTGCCCCAGAGTGCCCGCGACGTGCTGGCGCAGCATGGGGTCAGGGTGACCATGGCCCCGCTCGCCAGCCTGGCCTCCGGTGTCGAGTGACTGTGTGAGCCTTAGGTTGTCACTCTTTGCCGGCCTGAGGCTCGCTCGTCAGGTTGGCAGAGCCCTGGATCACCTCGCCCGCCTTCTCGATGTCCCGCCCCACCCCGTGTATGGTGTTGCAGCCCAGCAACCAGAGGCTGGCACAGAGCACCAGCAGGGTTCGATACTTGTTCATGCTTCCTCCTTGCATCCTATGGGGTCAGTTTGAGCAGGCGCCCCTGGCCTGAATCCGTCAACAGGTAGAGGGCACCGTCGGGGCCCTCCTTGACGGTACGGATCCGCTCCCCGAGATCGGTCAGCAGCCGCTCTGCCGACACTATCTTGTCTCCGTCGAGGTGCAGGCGCAACAGGGCCTGACCGCGCAGGGCGCCGACCAGCAGATCCCCCCGCCACTCCTTGAACAGTTCCCCCTGATAAAAGGTCATGCCCGAGGGGGCTATGGAGGGCACCCAGATCCAGCGCGGCGGCGTCATGCCGGGTGCGCTCTGGCCCAGGCCAATCTTGCCGCCCCCATACTCCTCGCCGAAGGTCACTTTGGGCCAGCCGTAGTTGTGGCCGGGCAGGATGAGGTTGACCTCGTCCCCGCCCTGGGGGCCGTGCTCGTGGGCCCAGAACTGCTGGCTGCCCGGACGCAGGGCGGCCCCCTGCATGTTGCGATGGCCCAGGCTCCAGATCTCCGGCAGGGCACCCGCCGTCTTGACGAAGGGGTTGTCGGCGGGCACCCGGCCATCCTTGTGCAGGCGCACCGTCTTGCCGAGGTGGTTGTCCAGCGTCTGGGCCCGCTCCCGCTCGCTGTAACGATCGCCGAGGGTGATGAAGAGATAGCCGTCCTCGGTCAGTACCAGACGCGACCCGAAATGGGCGCCGCCGGCCACCTTGGGCTCTTGGCGAAACAGCAGTTGCCAGTCGATGAGGGTCTCCTTTTGCAGCCGGGCCCGGGCCACGGCGGTGCCGGCCCCGCCGTCCCCCGGCTCGCTGTAGCTGAGATAGAGCCAGCCATCGCCGTCCAGGGCGAGATCGAGCAGGCCTCCCTGGCCCGTGGCGGCGAGGGGGGGGAGGCCCGAGATGAGGTGACGTTTGCCCGCGGCGTCGATGTGCAGCAGGCGGCCCGGGCGCTCGCCGACGAGGTAGCCGCCATCCGGCAGCAAGACCAGCCCCCAGGGATGATTGAGACCCTCCACCAGGGGAGTCAGTGTCAGCGCCCGCACCGGGAACACCAGGCAGACAAGCAGCAGTGCAAGCAGTCGCAACAAGGAGGATCTCCTCTTGGAAAGGGGGCTGGCCGGCGGCGCAACGTCGCTGAAGTATAGGGGAGCGAGATGGCAAAACGTGAGAAACAACAAGCCTCTGCGTCGGGCTGGCGCATACACTTCTCTCTGTAACCGTGCCTGCATCCTGAGGGTGCAAGGGGCGGAGGATGTTGCACCGAACTGCCGCTCATGCACTCGTTTTAGAGTCATGCCCACCGGCGCCCGGCCAGACCCGTGATCATGGAGGACAAGATGTCATCACCCGCGTTGGCGCCAAGGCGCTCCCTGTCCGATCTGCTGGCCGGCGTCACCGCGGCGGCGGTCGTGTTGCCCAAGGCCATGGCCTACGCCAGCGTGGCCGGTCTGCCGGTGGCTATCGGTCTCTATACCGCGTTTGTGCCCATGGTGCTTTACGCCCTGCTGGGCTCCTCCCGAGTGCTCAGTGTCAGCTCCACCAGTACCCTGGCGATCCTGACTGCGACCCAGCTCGGACTGGTGGTGCCGGATGGGGACCCCGGTCGGCTGATCACGGTGACGGCCACCCTGACCCTGCTGGTGGGGGCCATGCTGATGCTGGCGGCGGTGCTGCGCCTCGGCTTCGTGGCGAACTTCATCTCCCTGCCGGTGCTGGTGGGGTTCAAGAGCGGCATCGGGCTGGTGATCATCCTCGATCAGCTGCCCAAGCTGTTCGGTGTGCACATCCAGAAGGAGAACTTCTTTCTGGATCTCTATCACCTGGGGCTGGCGCTGCCCCAGACCTCCTGGCTGACCCTGGGAGTCGCTCTCGTCACCCTGGTGGTGCTGGTGTTCATGGAGTGGCGCTTTCCCCATTCTCCCGCCCCCTTGCTGGGGGTGGGCATCGGCATCGCGCTGGTGTGGGGCTTTGGCCTGAACGAGGCGGGGGTTGCCATCGTCGGGAGCATTCCCACCGGCTTGCCCGGCCTGACGATGCCGGATCTGACCCTGGTGTTGCAACTGCTGCCGGGGGCGGCGGGCATCGCGCTGATGAGCTTCACCGAGACCATAGCCGCAGGCCGGGCCTTCGTGGGGAAGGAAGAGCCGGAGATCAATCCGAACCGCGAGCTGGTGGCCACCGGGCTGGCCAACCTGGGGGGAGCCTTCTGCGGCAGCATGCCGGCAGGGGGGGGGACCTCCCAGACCGCGGTGGTGCGCTCCGTCGGGGGTGTCAGCCAGTGGGCCTCTGCGGTCACCGCCGCCATGGCGCTGGCCACCATGATCTTCCTCGCCCCGCTGCTCTCCTGGCTGCCGAGCGCCACCCTGGCGGTGGTGGTCATCGTCTATTCGGTGGGGCTCATCCAGCCGGGGGAGTTTCGCAAGATAGGGCAGATTCGCATGATGGAGTTTCGCTGGGCCGCCATCGCCTGTCTGGGGGTGCTGCTGTTCGGTACCCTGGAGGGGATAGTGGTCGCCATCCTGGCCTCCTTGCTGGGGCTGGCCAGCCAGACGGCGCAGCCACCCGTCTATGTGATTGGCCGAAAACCCGGGGAGGATGTGCTGCGGCCGCTGGCCGCGCGTCATCCCGATGACGAGACGGTCCCCGGCCTGTTGATCCTGCGCCCGGAGGGGCGCCTCTTCTTCATCAATGTGCAGCATGTGGCCGCCCGGATCCGCGAGCTTATCGAGACTCACCAGCCCGAGGTGGTGGTGCTGGACATGAGCCGGGTGCAGGACGTGGAGTACTCGGCTCTGATGATGTTGATGGAGGGGGAGCAGCAGGCGCGCGCCAGGGGGGTCACCCTCTGGCTGGCCGGGCTCAATCCCGGGGTGCTCGAGAACGTGCGTCGCAGCGGGTTGGCCAGTCAGCTCGGGGAGAGCCGCATGCTGTTCAATGCCAGGGCGGCCATCCGCCAGTATCAACAGGGCAGAGAGTGAGTGGGCAGGGGGGCAATGCCAGGGCGGCCATCCTCAGGTTAGTATCAGCAGGGCAGGGCGTGAGTGGGCAGGGGGGGGCCAGAGGTTCCCCAATGCCAGGGCGGCCATCCTCAGGTTAGTATCAGCAGGGCAGGGCGTGAGGGAGCAAGGGGTGAGCCAGAGGCTCCCCCTTGACGGTGATCAGAACAGTTCCGGGATCACCCGGAACGGGTGCTCCGAGGCCTTGACCTTGCCAATCTTGCGTTTGGGCAGCTTGACCGGTTCGGCCGGCAGTTCCTCGTAGGGAACGTGGGCCAGCAGATGGGAGATGATGTTGAGCCGCACCCGCTTCTTGTCCTCGGAGCGGGCCACGAACCAGGGAGCCCAGGCGGTGTCGGTGGCGGTGAACATGGCATCCCGCGCCCGGGTGTAGTCATCCCAGCGATCGAAGGACTTGATGTCCATGGGGGAGAGCTTCCAGATCTTGCGACCATCGTCGATGCGATCTCGCAGCCGCCGCTCCTGCTCCTGTGGGGTCACCTCCAGCCAATACTTCAGCAATATGATGCCCGAGTCGACCATGGCTTGTTCCACCATGGGAACCCCCGCCAGGAATTTGTCGCTCGCCTCCTGGCTGCAAAAGCCCATGACACGCTCCACCCCGGCCCTGTTGTACCAGCTGCGATCGAAAATGACGATCTCGCCCGCCGCCGGCAGGTGCGGGATGTAGCGCTGGAAATAGAGCTGGCTCTTCTCCCGTTCGGTGGGGGCCGGCAGCGCGATGACCCTGAACACCCGGGGACTGACCCGCTCGGTGATCGCCTTGATGGTCCCCCCCTTGCCAGCGCCGTCGCGCCCTTCGAACACTATGCAGACCTTGAGTCCCTTGTGCACCACCCACTGCTGCAGTTTCACCAGCTCCACATGCAGGCGACGCAGTTCCTTCTCGTATGCCTTGTTGCCAAGCGGCTTGGACTCTGCTGCCGGAGCAGGCTGTTCAGTCGTAGATTTTTTTTTGCTGGCCATGATTCCCTTCTCTTGATGCGAGCCAATGAAGAATGGTCGTCGTCATCGACGGCCCACATCCAGAGTGTAATCGAGCGCAGGGCTGGGTACAGATGCGAAGTGCCGCGATGGGACAGGGATCAAGTGAAAGTCGTGGGTGGCCTTATGGATCTCGTTCGGGGCGTCCAACAAACAGAGGGGCACCATCTCGTTGGCCAGCATCTGGTTATCGTGTCCCGCAACCAAGATATCTTCCGGAATGCGTAACCCTGCCTCCGCAATGGCCTGATAGCAGCCCTGGGTCATGTAGTCACTGCAGCAGAAGACCACGTCTGGTGTGTTGGGGAGTGCCAGCAGCTGCCGGGTCTGCTCATAGGCCTCGCGCAGCGGCCAGTTAGCGACGCGTACCCATTGTGGATCCGGTCATTTGATCAGGGCCTGGCGATATCCCTCCAGCCGTAGGTTGTTGGCCTCCCTCCAGAGTTCCCCCTGAATGAGAGCTTCACCGCGCTCGAACCGTTGAGCACCAGAGATACAGTAGATTGGGAGACGCCGGCTACGGCGGCGATGGCACTCATGGTGATGCGTTGCTTGTCCATCGATATGGCCAGCCCCTGTTACCAAGCTAATATTATTAGTTTTTTTCTCGTCAATCATACCCCACCAGATTGGGGGAACCAGCCATGTTGTCGTCATCAGCGCGGATCAATACGATCGATAAACACCCAATCCAGGCTGTCAACGCGCTTAAAAACGGTATGTTAACCAGACGTTGCAATGAGCCTTGGTCTGGTTCATTTTGTGACTGACCACGAAATTCCATCTAACACCCTTTGCTATTAATATGATTAGCAAATAAAAATTAGCTCATAAATATTAAACATTAGCAAAAGGGGGGGCGATGGCGGTACAACAGTGGTCCACAGAACAAGCCTGGCAGTGGTGGAGCAAGCAGCCCTGGCTGAGAGGGTTCAACTACTTGCCCAGAACCGCCGTCAACTGGACGGAGATGTGGCAACGGGAGACCTTCGATCTCCCGACCATCAGGCAGGAGTTGGCGTGGGCCAGAGAGGTGGGCTACAACACCTTGCGCACCAACCTGCCCTTCATCGTCTGGCAGGTGGACAGAGATGGCCTGATCGCCCGCATCGACGACTTCCTGGCGGTGGCGGCCGCAGAGGGGATCAGCGTCATGCTAACCCCCATGGATGATTGCGGCTTCTCCGGCGATCACCCCTATCTGGGCCCGCAAAAAGAGCCTGTCGAAAACCTGCACAACAGTCAGGCAGCGGCGAGCCCTGGACGCAACGTCGTCATGGATATCACCCAGTGGTGTGAACTGGAGCGTTACATCAAGGATGTCGTCGGCATGTTCGCCCAGGATGAACGTATCCTGGTGTGGGATCTCTACAACGAGCCGACCAATCGCGGCATTTTCCGTGGCCCCAATCAGCATGAAGAGTTCGATCCTGCCATGGAGCCCTACAGCCATCATCTGATGGAGCTGGCCTTCAGCTGGGCGCGCGAGGCCAAGCCCTGCCAGCCGCTGACGGTCTGTGCCTGGCATGCTGCCAACCACTTTAGCCCGGACGATCCCATCTTCACTCATCCCACCGACCTCCGGGCAATGGCGCTTTCGGATGTGATCAGCTTCCATGCCTATCAGTCACTCGAACTGCTGGAAAAAAGTCTGGAAATCGTCGCGACCTACGATCGCCCCCTGCTCTGCACCGAGTGGCTCGCTCGCCATGCCAAGTCGTTCATGCATGAGCAACTGCCCATCTTCAAGGAGCGCAAGATCGCCTGTTACCAATGGGGACTGGTCAAGGGGAGAACCCAGACGCATCTGCCCTGGCCCAATATCCAGCGAGCCGTTCCGGAGTACGCGGACACCTGGTTCCACGACCTGCTCGAGGCGGATGGCTCCCCCTATGACGAGCGTGAGGTCGCCCTGATCCAGTCCCTGACCACCGAATAAGAAAGACTCCTCCGAGGCGATGCCAACCCATCGGCATCGCCTCACCCTACACATAGAGGTCATATCATGAAGAAGATAAAGCTGCTGGCATTGCTGGTCGCGGGGGCAACGCTTTCTCCCATTACCCTGGCACAGACCACACTGCAATATTGGACCCTGCTCAACGGCGGCGATGGCGCGCGCATGAAGCAACTGGTCGACGGTTTCAATGCCAGCCAGGGTGACTACAAAATAGAGACTACCACCCTGAACTGGGGTGAACCCTTCTATACCAAACTCAAGACCGCCTCTGCCATGGGCAGCGGTCCGGACATGGCGACCATCCATCTCTCCAAGATCTCCGGCCTGACCCAGACCCAGGGCCTTGAGCCCATCAATCCCGAGGTTCTGAAGCAGGCTGGCTACGATAGCAACCAGCTTTTCCCGCTGCTCTGGAAGCAATCGAACGTCGATGGCAAGACCTATGCTCTGCCCATCGATACCCATGCCATGGTGCTCTATTACAACAAGCGCATCGCGGCCAAGGCCGGTTTGCTGGATGAGCAGGGCAGACTGAAGCCCATCACCTCGCTGGCGCAGTTTGATGCGGCGCTCAAAAGCGTGAAAGAGCAAGGGGCGATGGGTCTGAGCATGGAGACTTCGCCCATGTCCTACATGCCTTACCGTCTCTGGCTCTCCATGATCAGCCAGCAGGGCGGCAAGACCATAGAGAACAACGAGTTTGTCTATGGCGAGGCGGGTAAGCAGGCGATGGCGGCGATGGCCAGGTGGTACGCCGACGGCTACGCCACCAAGGGGCTGGATTACGCTTCCTCCACCACGGAGTTCATGACCGGCCGCTCGGCCTTCATGCTCAATGGCGTCTGGGAGCTCCCCTCCGTTACCGACGGCATGAAGAGCGGCAAGCTTGGATTCGAAGTGGGCATCGCATCTCTCCCCTCCTTTTTCAACGGTAGCAGGGCCGCCTGGGCCGACTCCCACGCATTGGCCATTCCGCGCAATAAAGACAAACCCATCTCCGACGAAAAAGTGCTGGGGATTGTCAAATTTGCCAACTATATCAACCAGAACGCCCTCACCTGGGCCGAAGGGGGCCACATTCCGGCCTACGAGCCGACGGTCGCCACCCAGGCGTTCAAGGAGATGCCACTGCTCGCGGACTATGTCAGCGAGACGGCCAGCAACATCGTCTATGACCCGGATGGCTGGTACAGCGGGGCGGCTGGCCCCCTGCAGGCCACCGCCTCCAAGTACTTCCCGGCGGCGCTGACCGGTCAGTTGCCCATCGAGAAGGCGCTGCAGATGTTCGAGCGCGATGCGGGCAAGTTCATGAGTCGTCCGGCACGTTAATGACCCTGGGGCAGAGGGCCAATCCTCTGCCTCCCGGTTTCCTCCATTCCAGGCCCGAGTTCAGATATGGATAATAAAGACACTGCCAGAACCACCGCCGGTCGCTTTGGTGCCCTGATGACGCCTTGGCTCATGTTGGCGCCCTTCTTGCTCGCCTTTTTGCTCTTCTTTGTCATTCCTGCATTGCAAACGTTGCAGTTGAGTTTCACCGACAGCGGGCTGACCGAGACTCACGGCTATGTTGGTTTTGCCAACTATGTGGAGCTGCTGCAGGACCCCAGCTTCTGGGATTCTTTGCTGCAGACCGCCTACTTTGCCCTGTTGACCGTGATCCCGCTGACTGCCCTAGGGTTGGTCATGGCGATGCTGATCTGCCGTCTCACCCGCTTCGCCGGTCTGGTCCAGGCTATCTTTTTCATCCCCAACATCTTGCCCATCGCAGTCATGGCCATGATCGGTGGCTGGATGCTGCATCCGACCTTCGGCGTGGTGAACCTGGTCGCCGGCACCGAGATCGCCTGGTTCAACGATCCGGACTTTGCCATGCCCATGGTTGCCATCGCCACCATCTGGTGGACCGTTGGCTTCAACGTGCTGCTGTTCATGGCGGCCCTCAAGAACATACCGCAGGACCTCTACGAAGCGGCCAGGCTCGATGGCGCCTCGGAGTGGGGGATCTTTCGCTACATCACATGGCGCCAACTGCGCCCCGTCACCGTGATGGTCTTCGGCCTGCAACTGGTCGCATCCCTCAAAATCTTCGGTCAGACCTATCTGTTGACCGGAGGGGGCCCCTTCGACAGCACCAAAGTGGTTCTGCACTACATGTACGAGACCGGGTTCGTCAACCAGAACGCCGGCTATGCCTCGGCCATCGCCGTGGTCTTCGTGCTGATAGTGCTGCTCATTCTGGTGCTGCAATCCCTGGCTAATCGCTTCATCAATCGTCGAGGCTAAGATGAATAGCAAACTGACATTTACCGCCTTGCTCGCCATCACGTTGACTGTGCTGCTCTGCCTGCTGTGGGGCGCCCCTCTGCTGTGGGCGATCAGCACGGCGCTGCGCCCGGAGGCTCAGACAGTCGCCGGTCTGCAGTGGCTGCCCGATCCCGTCATCTTCGATGCCTTCATCAAGGTGCTGACCATGGGGGATCTGCCCGTCTTCTTCATGAACAGCGTGGTCACCTCGCTGGCGGTTACCCTGGTGACGCTGCTGATCACTGTGCTGGCGGCCTACAGCTTCTCTCAACTGCGTTTCAAGGGGGCGAACCTGCTGTTCTGGTGCTGCATGTTTGGCATCATCTTCCCCTTCGAAGCCTTGGTGATCCCGCTCTTTCGCCAGGTCTACCACATGGGGCTGGCCGACTCTCTGGGGGGGATCATATTGCCTCAGGTGGTGTCACCCATGGTGCTCTTCGTTCTCAAGCGCTTCTTCGATCAGATCCCCAAGGATTTTCGCGAGGCGGCCATCCTCGATGGCGCCCGGGAGTGGCAGGTATTGCTCCGCGTCTATCTGCCTCTCTCCCGGAACATCATTTATGCCATGGCGATCATCACCTTCATGGGGGCGTGGAATAATTTCCTCTGGCCATTCCTGGTGGTCAGCTCCACCGAGAACATGACCATTCCCATCGGTCTGACTCAGCTTAACGACACCTATGGGGTGAGGTATGCCCAGAACATGGCCTCTGCCCTGATCGGTGGCCTGCCGGTCGCCATCCTCTATGTCATGTTCCAGAAGCGTGTCGCGTCGGGCTTCCTCGCCGCTACCGGTCTCAAGGGTTAACGATTCACGGGCCTGCCAAGGCGGGCCTCCTGTTTTTACGGCCGCGATGAGGCCGTCGTGAGAGAGCACCATATGTCCAGCGTATCGCTTAAGCACATCAAGAAGACCTACCCCAATGGCAATGCCGTCATTCACGGCGTGGATCTGGAAATCAAACAGGGGGAGTTCGTCGTCTTCGTCGGCCCCTCCGGCTGCGGCAAGTCGACGCTGCTGCGCATGATTGCCGGGCTGGAGGATATTTCCGCAGGCGATCTCCACATCGGCAACCTGCGGGCCAATGAGCTCGACGCCGCCAAACGGGGGGTGGCCATGGTATTCCAGTCCTATGCACTCTACCCCCACCTGACGGTGGCCGAGAACATGGGCTTCTCCCTGCTGTTCAACAACACACCGAAGGCCGAGATAGAGACCAAGGTAAACCGGGTGGCTGAGACCCTGCAACTGGCCCACCTGCTGGAGCGCAAACCGGCCGAGCTCTCCGGAGGCCAGCGCCAGCGGGTTGCCATCGGACGAGCCATCGTGCGTGAACCCGAGGTGTTCCTGTTTGATGAGCCGCTCTCCAACCTGGATGCCGCCCTGCGTGGGCAGATGCGTACCGAGCTGGCGCGGCTGCATCAGAAGCTGGGGACCACCATGATCTATGTGACCCACGATCAGGTGGAAGCGATGACGCTGGGGGACCGGATAGTGGTCTTCAACAAGGGCCACATCGAGCAGGTGGGCTCTCCCCTGGATCTCTATCAGCGCCCCGCCACCGAGTTTGTGGCTACCTTCCTCGGCATGCCGAAGATGAACATGTTGACCTGCAAGCTGAAGGGAAAAGATGGCGATCTCTGGCAGCTAACGCCGGGTAAAGGGATCGAGGTGACGGCGTCTGAGTCATGGTTTGACTGCACAGGCCAGAGCAACATCAAAATAGGGATCCGCCCCGAGCATCTGTTGGTGGGGGGTGAAGGCGCCCCGGAGGCCCATCTGCATGGCCGGGTCTCTCTGGTCGAAAACCTCGGTGATGCGGCGATCTTGCACATCAAGTGCGAGGGTATAGAGCGGCTGCTGCTGGCCAAGGTCAACACGGATCGACGGGTGCCTTCATGCGACGAGGCGGTCTCCCTCACCGTCGCTCTCGAATATATCCATCTCTTCGGTGAGCAGGGGCAGAGTCTGCGCCGTTGAGCTGAGGGGCGGCGGATCCCGTCCCTCGTGGAGCACCAGTCATGTACCGAATCCTTCTTTCTCTGTTCATTCTATTGGGAACCATCATGCCAGCGCAGGCCAGTTCGACTTTTACCAATCCGATCTTGGGTGATGGCGCCGATCCCTGGGTTGTGCGTCATGATGACGGCTTTTACTACTACACCCAGACCACCGGCAGCGACATCACGCTATGGCGTACCAAAGACATCACCGACCTTGAGAATGCCGAGCGCAAGGTGGTGTGGATGCCGGCTCAGGGCGCCGTCAACGGCACCCATCTCTGGGCCCCCGAACTGCACCTGCTGGACGGTCGCTGGTACATCTATTTCGCCGCATCGGATGGCGACATGGCTCGGCAGCGCATGTATGTGTTGCAGTCAAAAGGGGTGGATCCTTTTGGCGAGTACGCCTTCCCTGCGGGTACCCAGGAGGGAAAGATGGCTGATGCCAGTGACAAATGGGCCATCGACGGCACCGTCCTCGATTACCGGGGGGAACGTTATTTCATCTGGTCAGGCTGGGAGGGAGAGGTTAATGATCAGCAGCGCCTCTATATCGCCAGAATGGCCTCGCCCTGGCAGCTGGCTGGACCGCGCGTTGAGATCTCCAGAGCTGAACTGGCGTGGGAGCGTATCGGCACGCCCCAGGTCAACGAGGCTCCCCAGGTGCTGTTAAGCCCAGGGGGGCGACTCTTCCTCACCTATTCCGCCAGCGGCAGCTGGACGGACGATTACTGTCTCGGTCTGCTGGCGCTGGAGGGGGAGGATCCTATGAATCCGGCACACTGGCGCAAGCGGCCTCAGCCCGTCTTTAGCAAGGACGAGGCGCTGGGAGTCTATGGCCCTGGGCATAACGGCTTCTTTATCGACGATGGAGGCCGACCCTGGCTGATCCATCATGCCGCCAAATTCAAAGGGGCGGGCTGGAACAGGGAAATTCATCTGCAACCCTTTGACTGGGATGCGCGTGGCCTGCCCTCTTTCGGACTCCCTGTCGGTACCAGCCGACAACAGATGGCACCGCGCTGAGGGCTACGACCGAGGTGTTGAGGTGACTGAATATAAACATGCAGCCCTCTGACTAGAAATAAAGGCGTCGTATTGTCAATATTGCTTTCTGCGGAGTCATCAGACTCCGCTTTTAATTATTTAATTCTTAATGAGAGCTGAATTTAATAGAAAGCTGAACCAGGCCTAAATACGTAAATAGAAAACAGACATTGGTGCTTGCAAAAATTTGTTTAAAACAAGAAGTGTAAACGATTACATTAATGTGATCGCTATCACCAGATTATTATTTTTTTAGCATTACCATATTCCTGCCACCCATGGTGGATGATTAAAACATACATATGACCATGCCATAAAAAACCACCTCTTTTTATGCAGGTTGAGCATGCACGTCAATTTAATATAATAACTATCGAGGATGTATTTTGAAAAACTCAATTCGCTACATTGTCGCCGCGTCTTTGTCTATCGCAGCCACCAATGCCATTGCTACTGAGGGATTTGATTTTTGGGGTTATTTCCGTGCCGGTGTGGGGACCGGGGCCGATGGCTCAGCTTCAAATAGCATCGGTGGTTCAGATTTCCAGAAGAACAAGATTGGACGTCTCGGGAACGAGTTTGATAATTATGCAGAGATTGGCTTGGGGAAGGAGCTGAATAACGACGGCGACAAATCTGTTTATATCCAGACCATGTTCAATATGTGGGATGGTGATGCCGATAGTGTCAGTAATGACTCCCCATTCGGCTGGGAAAACATGAACCTGCAATTGCGGAACTTCATGGGGATGGGGGAGACCTCCTGGGCGGGTATTCGTCAATATAATAAAGGCTATTATATTGATATGAACGATTACTTTTACTGGAACCAGACCAATGTGGGTGCCGGTATAGAGCGCATGAACCTCGGTGCAGGTAAATTCTCAGTAGCGGTATTACATCGTGATTTTGAAAATGAGATCGGCACGGATACCCAGCATAGCAAGCATCAGATCAATGCCAATAATCTGGAATTGACCTATGACTCCCTGCCTCTGTGGGAAGGCGGTAGCCTGGCACTCGGATACAAGTTTTTGAATGCCGATCCGTCGGCTGATCAGGTGGATGAGCCAGGTAGCGGTGAGCATGATTACAGCGATGGTCATGCCTTCATGGTGGAATTGAACCAGGCCGTGGCTGGCACAGGGTTTAACAAGACGGTGCTGCAATATTATGTGGATGGTTCAGCGGCACAAGGGGTGCTCATGGGGGCGGCAGATACCCTCAATGGCAACGTCAAGAGTGGTAGCGGTTACGCGATCCGCAACTACGGCAGCATTCCGTTGGGTGACCGTTGGGATCTGAGCCATGCCATCAACTATGCAGCGGCCGACAGCATTGAGACCTGGGACAACGATCAGCTCGATGCCACCATGTTTGGTGCCTCAGCCAAATTGGCGTATCACTGGTCTGAAATCACTCGCACCTACGCAGAGGTGGGTTATTTCGCCGATGAGAAGACCGAGAATGGTGCGGATTATGATCGCAGTGGTTCCAAGTACACCGTCGCCCAGGCCTGGTCTCTGGGTCGCAACCAGCCGGAACTGCGTCTCTACGCGAGCTATTTCGACAGCGACAACGACAACTGGAGTGACAGCAGCCACGCTTTTGAAGGCGATGACAGTGATGACACCTGGGTGGTTGGAGTGCAGGCCAACGTCTGGTGGTAATGACGTAGCCTCACCTGAAGGCTAGATATGGCGCTTGCCTGGGGCATATCGACAGTGGCCAGGCAAGATAAAACGCAATCAAAACCAAGGGGCTGGCATCAGATGATGCCAGCCCCTTGTTTTATATGGCGTTCCCGACTGGAGTCGAACCAGTGGCCTGTCCCTTAGGAGGGGACCGCTCTATCCTGCTGAGCTACGGGAACCTTGTGGCGGGCATTATACAAGAAGCATTGTGCTTTTAAACCCTTGATTCCTATTCCAATACGGCTAGATCGCCAATTTGGACATTAAACGGCGAATATTTGTTCTGACTGCTGATGATGGCGCCATCCTCGAACACCTGCACCACCTCGAACAGGCCGTCGGCGGGGTTGCGCATCACCCTGGACTTGCCATAGGGGTCGATGAAGTCGGCGCTGTGCTGGACGCGGAACTGATCCCCGAGCTTGACCCCGTTGCGACGGCCCAGGCTGATGTGGGGGCCGCGTTCGTGCTGGGCCACGATGCGGGCGGTGACGGGGGCGCAGGCGAGCTCGGCGACGATGTCCTGGGCCGCCTCCTTCAACTGGTAGCTCACCTCCTGGCCGTAGCTGGACTGCCAGAACCGGCCATTGTGGCTGCCCACCTGCTCCCGCTTGGAGAAGGTCCAGTTGGCCCGCCCCTGATACTCCTTGCGCCCGAGCAGGCTGCCGTTGATGCCGTCGAACAGGTAGAGCTGCATGCGGAAGTTGCGGATCGGGTCTTCATACCAGCTGGTCAGCTGGTTGCCCTGGGGTTCGAGGGAGAGATCGTCGATGCTGCCGAGCACCAGATACTGGCTGTCGGTTCGCAGGCTCAGGGCCTTGATCTCCTCGAGGGCGCTGCGATCCCCCTGCTGCAGGTGGAGGGGATCGATGCGCAGGTTCTCGTCCAGCCACTGGCGGGCGACCACCCCCTGGGGCGCCGCCGCCAGGGTCTCGAACAGGCGGCGGGAGAGATCCGCCGGCATGTCGTCGAGGGCGCCGGTGCTCGCCTGATCCGGGTAGCGCATGCGCAGGCGTACCAGCGTCAAATCCTTGGCGTAGTGCTGGGTCTGGCAGATCTGGCGCTCAGCCTGGATGTCGGCCACCAGGGTGATGTACATGCGGCCGTTGCGCACCTCCTCGCGTTTGAGGCGGTACTGGCGGATGTCGCCGCCGGAGCGGATCTGGATCTGCTCCGAGCGCAGGCTGCCGTTCTCCAGGCGCTGGATGCTGGAGACGGAGGCGCCGCTGGCCAGCAGGGCCTGACGCAGCGCATCCCGGGTCGCCTGCTCGCGGGCATAGACCTCGTCGCCCCCCAGGATGGCGGCACTGCCTTGCGCCTCTATGAGCTCGGCGCGGGCCGACAGACTGGCCAGCAACAGGGTTGACAGCAGCACAACTTTCATAACGTACACCTTGAATAGACGAACCCCTCTTGCGCCCAAGGGGCGGATGAGCGGCTTCATGGACACTGGCCTGGTTTGCACCGGGTGCGCAAATAAAAGCAAGATCCATGCCTTGTTCCGGTGAAAGAGTGCGCGGCCCGCCGGATTTCCCGGCCCCGGCCTCTGTATTGGCGCCGCCCAAGGCCCTCTGGCGGATCATCGGATGATCCTTGGCGCATTCCCGTCTCAAGTGTTGGCCGCTGCGACCGATAACAAGTCAGGTGTAGATACAGGAACAGGTATCCATGAACAGAATTATCACGGCGCTGGTGGTTGTGCTGGCGCTGGCCGGCTGCGGGTCGGCCGACCCCATCAACCGGGAGCAAGGGGATCCCCGCCAGGCGGCGAAGGGGATGGAGCTCAACTGGCTGGTGGCCCGCATGACGGATCAGCTGATGGAGCGCAAGTCGCTCACCACCCTGAGCGAGCCCATCGCGGTCGCCTCTTTCGTCGATCTCGACACCCTGAAGGACACCAACTGGATGGGGTTGCAGATCGAGGAGAGCTTCATCTACGAGCTGAACCGGCGCGGTGAGATAGTGGTGGACTTCAAGACCACGGGCAGCATTCAAGTGACCCCCAGTGGCGACTTCGTGATGAGCCGCAACTACAAGGATCTCTCCGCTCGGCTGCCCATCTCCCGGATCCTGACCGGCACCTTCAGCCGCAATTCGCAGGGGATCCTGGTCAATGCCCGGATCATCGATCTGCGTACCAAGATGGTGGAGACCACGGCCCAGAGCCTGATCCCGCAACAATATCTGTCCGGCGCCAGCAACTCGTTTGGCCGGGCATCGGTCAACCGGGGTTACCTGATGCGGGGCGGCCAGAGCGCGTCCGGCCATCTGGTCAACCTGACCCCCTGATTTCTGAGGAGTAGACAGCCATGAGAATCGTGCTTGGCCTGATGATGGCCCTCTTGCTGACGGCGTGCAGCGGGAACCGGGTCGTAAACTACGACCAGGGGGAGAAGCCAGATGACTTCCCCGTGCTCAAGGCGGTGGGCTACGCGGTGATCGACATCCAGCCCGGCCCCTCCCAGTCGGAGAAGATGCTGCAGGCGATCCGGGCGTCCAAGATGGATGCCTACCGGGAGCTGGCGGAGCAGCTCAACGGCCAGCAGGTGCGTGGCCAGAGCAGCTACAAGGACCTGACCCAGACCTCCAACTCGCTGGATGTGTCGGTGGCCGGCATGGTGCGCGGTGCCCGTGTGGTGGCGACCTATCCCCGTGGCAACACCTATGCCACCGAGCTGGAGCTCGATACCCGCAACCTCTACCACCTGAACCAGCTGATGGCGGGTCAGTTCTAGCACCAGGAGCGAGACTCCATCCTCTGTCACCCGAGCCTGTCGGCGGGGTACCAACTAGGCGAGCAATGAGCTCGCCTTTTTGTTGTCCGGGGGCGGGGCAGGGGGCAGAAAAGAGAGAGGCGAGCCTGATGCTCGCCTCTTGCCGTTCGGGGGGCTTAGCTGCCCATCAGCACCGGCGGTACCGCGGTCGGCTTGACGTCTTCGCTCGGGTAGCAGCCCAGCACCTTGACGTAGCGGGTGATCTTGGTGAGCTCCAGCAGGGCGGCCTGCATCTCAGGGGTCTGCAGGTTGGCGGAGACATCCAGATAGAACATCTCTTCCCAGGGGTTGCCCTGCACCGGACGGGATTCCAGCTTGGTCATGTTGATCTCGTGGCTGCGCAGCACCAGCAGCGCCTCCACTAGGGAACCCGGCTTCTGGGAGGTGGACATGATGAGGGTGGTCTTGGCCGGGATCTGCGGCGCCACGTCGATGGGCTTGCGCGCCACCACGATGAAGCGGCTGTAGTTCTCCTTCTGGTTCGCGAGCTGCTCGGCCAGCACGTCCAGCCCATACAGCTCGCCGCCGGCGGCGCTGCCGATGGCCGCCGCATCCGGGCTAGCCAGCTCCTTGACCTTCATCATGGCGCTGGAAGAGGAGTCGCAGATTTCGTGGCGCGCTCCTTCCAGCTTGCTGAGGTAATGGGAGCACTGCTGGAATACTTGGGGATGGGCGTAGAAGGTCTTGATGCGGGACAGCTCGGTGGGCACGGCAGTGAGGATGCAGTGCTCGATGGGGTAGGTCAGCTCACCCACGATGGAGAGGGTGGTGTGCTGCATCACATCGTACACCTCGTTGATGGAGCCCGAGCTGGTGTTCTCTATGGGCAGCACCCCGAAGGCGGCGCGACCCGATTCTACCGTGTCCAGCACCTCGCGGAAGTTCTGGCAGTTCACCTCTATCACCTGATCCTTGTAGCGCGCCAGGTACTTGCGGGCGGCCAGGCTGGAGTAAGAGCCGCGCGGGCCCAGGTAGGCGACGCTGGTCATGGGCTCCTGCTGCTGGGGGTTGAGCAGGCTCTGCAGATAGGCCTGCTGGGAGAGCACGGAGTCTTCGATGATGGTGTGGTAGATGCGGGTGATGTACTGGGCGTCCAACCCGAGCGCGCGCCCTTTCTGGATCAGGGCAACCAGCAGATCCTGCTCCCGCTGGGTGTCGCGGATGGGACGGGGATTGGCCTGCTTGGCGCGGGCAACCTCGATGCTGAGGGTCTTGCGTTTGGCCAGCAGGGCGAGCAGCTCCTGATCCAACTGGGTGATGTCTTGTCTGATCTCGTCGAGCGTAGCCATGGTGGTTCCCTATCCAAATCTTCTGTGGTGGTTGCTGCAAAAAAAAGCCTCCGCTGGGGGAGGCTCGATTCGTCTTTGCGTTCTGTTCATGCGACGACAGGGCCTTCCCTCATGAGGGCCGGATAAACGAGAACGCAAAGAAGAATGGTGTGTGCATGATGTTGTCCTGAATGTAACGTCATAACCATTAAGGGATTTGGCACGCCGATGCAAGTAAAACTTGCCCCTGTGCATTGAACGGGGCAGGGTAGGTGGTCGGGATCCATGGCCAAAAGAGTGCCACACCGGTCCCATTTTTTCTGGTCAATGAGAGGGAGACGAGAGGATGGCGATTATCTTCGATCTGGGACGGGTGGTGGTGAGCTGGGATCCGGTCGGCATAGTGCGCTCGGTGCGAGGACCGGATGGCGCCGAGGCCCTGGCGGAGCTGCTGTTCAACCACCCCGACTGGCTGGAGGTGGACAGGGGCACCCTCTCCCTGCACGCCATGGCGAGTCAGGCCGAGGCGCGCACTGGCTTGTCCATGGCCGAGAACCTCGCCATCCTGCAGGCGGTGCCCGCCTCCTTGCTGCCGGACCCCGCCATGGTGAGCCTGATTGAGACGCTGTACCGAGCCGGTCACCGGCTCTACGCCCTCTCCAACATGGGCCATGCCAGCATCGACTGGCTGGAACAGCATCAGGAGTTCTGGCGCTTCTTCAGCGGCAAGGTGGTGTCGGCCCGGGTGCGGATGCTCAAGCCCGAGCCCGACATCTACCGCTATCTGCTGGTGTCGTTCGACCTCAAGGCTGGGGAGTGCCTCTTTATCGACGACAGCCCGGCCAACGTGGCGGCGGCCCAGGCGCTCGGCCTGCAGGGCATGGTGTTCACCGATGCTGCTGCGTGCCGCCGGCAGCTGGTCGAGCAAGGATGGTTGCCCGCCTGAAAGGGGACGGGCCCTGCGTTGTGCCCGAAGAAAAGGGATCTGATGTGCATTCAGAGCGAATAAAGTACTGCTTTGTCCCTGCCGTTTAAGTGTCTATTCAGCTTTCACGCCGCAAAATAACATCCTATTCACCATCCGGAGCGTTGTTATGGATGCCAATGTAGTCGCGCTGAATCGGGGATACGATCAGAACTTTCAGGCCAGGGAACAGAGGCTCATCAGCACCCTGGCAGGATATGGCGAACTGCTTGTCTCCTTCTCCGGCCGGTTGGAGTCCTGCTACAGCATGGACCTGTGCCGGGCCAGCGGGGTCCGCTTTCGGGCCATCACCCTGGACAACCCGACCCTCAGCCGCAAGGCGGTGGCCCGGGCTAAGCGCTACTGCCAGCACTACGGCATCGCGCATCAGGTGATCAAGACCGACGAGATGATCTTCAGCGTGCACCTCGGTCACCTCGCCGAGGTGATGGATCCGGTACGCTACCTCTGCCAGCAGCTCGAGCACGGCGATGGCCCCCCGCTTCTGATGTCGGCCTCGGTGGAGGAGATGCAGGAGTATCTGCGGCGTTTCGACAGCGTGCCGGCCAATACGCTGTGGCTCTTTGCCGAGCAGGGCATGACCAACCGTGACTTTCGCTATGGCTTCCACAAGCGCCAGCTGGCCTTGTGGGGGGCGGGGGGAGAGGCTTGCCTGAGTCAGCGCTTCTCCGATATTGAGTCACTGGACCGGCGCCACTTGCGCATGGTCGACATGGCCGAGCAGATGTTGTTCGACATGGGGCTGGATGGAGCCCAGGTCTTCTTCCATACCCTGGCGGACAGGGTCACTACCCTGGCCAGGATCAGGGTGCCCCAGCGCATGCGGGCCCTGGTCTTCGACATGCAGCCGAACATTCAGAAGGCGCTCCAGAGCGCCCAGTTCGATCTGGTGACCCTGGATCTGGTCTCGGGCGAAGATCCTCAACTGCTGGTCATCTGATCCCGGCCCCGGCCCGTAACGTGAGTCGGGTCATAGGCAAGGGCAGCCCGACTCTTTATACTGCTCCCTCTGCATCCCTATCGAGTCATGTGCCCATGAAACCCTTGTCCAGACTGCTGCTTGCCCTTTGCCTCTCCCCCCTGTTGGCCCAGGCCGCGCCCCTGACCCAGGTCACCCTGGCCGATGGCCGTCAGGTGCAGCTCAACGACGACTTCACCTGGGAATACCTGCTGGTCAAGCCCGCCGAGACGGTAGCCGGCAAGATGGTGACGGCGAGCGTGGCGGCGCCGGTGCTGACCGAGCAGGCCCTGGCCAATCCCGACCTGCTTGCCCAGGCGACCCGGGACGGGATCACGGTGACCCTGAACCAGGTGGAGGGCGAGGATCCGCTGCGTCTGCAATTCATGGTGAGCAACACCGGCAGCCGCAACGTGGTGCGGGTCAACGGCAGCCTGACCCTGTTCAGCGCCGAGGGCGTGCAGCTCTCGACCCAGCCGGTGCGTTTCTGGGTCGGGGAGAATCGCCTGCCGGAATCCTATCTGCGCAAGGGCGAGCAGCGCCCCTCGCGCGCCATCGAACTGGCCCGTCCGGCCAATCTGACCGGCAAGCCGCTGGTGCGGGTCCAGATCGACGAAGTGGAATTCCGCTAGGAACGCGACGGGGGACGGGCAGGCCCGTCCCCCGTGGAGTGTTGCTCCGGTAACCATCAGCAACATCTGCTTACATCTGCCATGGTTTGGCAACAGCTTGCCGCTCGGCGACTCCCCCTTTGCCCGTCACAATGGCTCCATTCCCGTTAGGTTCCGCCTAACGCAACAATCGGAGTCAACAAAATGCAAAAGCTCGCACTGTCTGTTCTGGTTCTGGCCGGTCTCTCTTCCACTTCCGTGCTGGCGCAAGATGCGTTCAGCTATGCCAAGGGATCCGCCACCTGGGCACACACCAAGTCCGACTACGTCGGTGGCAAGGACAGCAACAACCGCGATTTCGGTGGTCTGAGCCTGGATCTCTCCAAGAGCTTCGGCTCCAACGTCTACGGCCGACTCGGCAGCGAATACACCTCCCGCAACAGCGGCAACGACAGCATGGCCATCTCCAATCTGGGGATGGGGGTGTTCACTCCCCTCAGCACCGGCCTGAACCTGTACGGTGAAGCGGGTCTGATGGGCTACAGCATGGAGCGCGAGCTTGCCTCCAACGTCAACGACAGCGGCTGGGACAACATCACCCGCAAGCAGAGCGGCAGCATGTACGGTGAAGTGGGCCTGCGCTACGACATCGGCGCCGTCGAGCTCTCCACCGGCTACCGTTACGCCAACATGACCGACGACATGCACGACTTCAAGGCGGGTGCCGCCTACAAGGTGAGCCAGAACCTGGCCCTCACCGCCGACTACACCTATCGCAACTGGGATCTGCAGAAAGGATCCATCAGCAGCCTGGGTGTGAAATACAGCTTCTGATTTCCCTGTCTGTCGCAACGTTCATTTTGCCCATGACCCCGGTCATGGGCTTTTTCATTTTCCGGTGATCCTGTTTTTGCTCTTGTGTCGTATCGGTCGGTAATAGTTATACAACTTTCATTTTTTTGTATAACTGCTATAACTGAGTCAATGCTTATACAAGGGGTGCAATCATGTACAAGATCAAGGTCGGTATCAGTGCCTGTCTGCTGGGCCAGGAAGTGCGGTTCGACGGGGGCCACAAGCGTTCCAGCTTCTGCGAGCGGGATCTTGGCGCCCACTTCGACTATCACCCGGTCTGCCCCGAGATGGCCATCGGCCTCGGCGCACCCCGCGCCGCCATCCGCCTGGTCAAGCGCCATGGGGAGGTGCGGGCCGAGGCGAGCAACGGCAGCTTCGACGTCACCGAGCGGCTCATCGCCTTCAGCGAGCAGAAGGCGAGTCAGCTCGACTTCCTCTCCGGCTACATCCTCTGCGCCAAGTCTCCCAGTTGCGGCATGGAGCGGGTACGCATCTATGGTGCCAACAACGAGGGAAGTGCCAAGGAGGGGATTGGTCTCTTTGCCAAAGCCTTGATGGAGGCCAACCCCCTGCTGCCGGTGGAGGAAGACGGCCGCCTGTGCGATCCCATACTGCGGGAGAACTTCGTGCTGCGGGTCTTCGCCTATCACGACTGGCAGCAGCTCTGCGCCAGCGGGATCACCGCCGCCGCCCTCATCCGCTTTCATTCGCGCTACAAGTATCTGGTGCTCTCCCACGCCACCACCCACTACCGCACCCTCGGCAAGCTGCTCGGCAACCTCGGCAAGGCCAACCTGCAGGAGGTGGCGGACAGCTACATCAAGGGCCTGATGGCGGCCCTGACTCTGCGTGCCAACCGTCGCAGCCACACCAATGTGCTGATGCACCTGCAGGGTTATTTCAAGCGGGTGCTGACCCCGGCCCAGAAGCAGGAGCTCTGCGATACCATCGACAAGTACCGCACCGGCGTCTTCCCGCTGCTGGTACCACTCACCCTGATCCGCCACTACCTGCGGGAATACCCGAACCCCTATCTCGCGGATCAGGTCTATCTCAACCCGCATCCCGATACGCTCAAGTTGCGTTACGGGCTTTGAGAATGGCGAGATCAGCTTTATCCAGAGCCGCACCCCGATACGCTCAAGTTGCGTTACGGGCTTTGAATTCGTTTGTGCCCCGACGCAGCCTCTGGGCTCGGGGCACCCATACCCTGTTGAATGGAAGTCACCATGTCAGATGTACCACAAGATGATGCCGCCAAGCCGGACGAGGGGATCTACCCCATCCGCGAGGTCTCCCGCCTCACCGGGGTCAATGCCGTCACCCTGCGTGCCTGGCAGCGCCGCTACGGTCTGGTGCAGCCCGCCCGCACCGACAAGGGGCACCGCCTCTACAGCGAGCAGGATATCCGCCAGATAGGCGAGATCCTGAGCTGGCTGGAGCGGGGGGTGAGCATAGGGCAGGTGAAGGGGCTGTTGAGCGAACCTCAGTCCCAGCCGGTGAGCGATCACTGGCAGCAGACCCTGGAGCAGTTCAGTCAGGCGCTGCTCGCTTTCAACCAGCGCAAGGCGGAGGCCGAGCTCAATGATCTGCTGGCGAGCTACCCGTTCGAGCTGGTGCGCAGCCGGGTGCTGCAGCCGTTGGTGGAGCAGCTGCTCGGCCTGTGGCGCGAGCGGCCGGATGGCGAGCTGCTGCAACAAGTGTGGCTGGGCTGGCTCCACACCCGTTTCGCCCGCCACCTCATCGAGCAGGAGAAGGGGCTGCCGGTCACCCTGGCGAGCTGGGGCCAGGTAGGTCCCCTGGATTTGGTCTGGGCGGCCTACGAGCTGATAGGTCAGGGCTATGAGGTGCAGTTGCTGGGGGCGGTGGAGCCGCGCCACGTCGCCCTGCTGGAGGGGCGGGCCGCCACCCCCTGGCTGGTGCTGCTGGGAGCTGGGCTCGGCAAGCCGGCGCTGGCCGCCGACTGGCCTGCAGGTACCCGGCTCTTTGGCGAGCTGGGGCGACTCTATGACGCTGACTGGCTGGCCGCTCACGGCTGGCGGGCGACCCTGGCCGAGGTGATGGCGGACCAGCCTGCCGCGCGCGGCTTGAGCGGGCGCGGGAGCAAGAGATCATGAGGCTGGTCTGGTTTCGCAATGACTTGCGCCTGGCCGACAACCCGGCCTTGCGTCATGGCTGCGCTGATGAGGAGCCGGTCGCTGCGCTGTTCATCATCTCCCCCACCCAGTGGCGGCAGCACAAGATGGCACGCATCCGTCAGCGCTTCATCCTGGCCCAGGTCGATGTGCTGGGCCGCGAGCTGGCGGCCCTCGGCATCCCGCTTCATCTGCTGCGGGTCGAGACCTTTGCCGAGGTGCCTGCGGCGCTGACGGACCTTTGCCGCGATCTAGGCGTCACCCACCTCTACGCCAACCAGGCCATCGAACTTGACGAGCAGCGCCGGGACCATGGCGCCACCGCCGCGCTGGCAGAGCAGGAGGTGAGCTGCCACTGGCTCAACGGCTGTTGCGTGCTGCCCCCTGGGCGGGTACTGACCGGCGGTCGGGAGATGTTCAAGGTCTTCACCCCCTTCAGCCGCGCCTGGCTCAAGGCGCTGGATGAGGATGGTTTCGTCATTCACCGGGCCCCGGCGCCACGGGGTGAGCCATTGCCGTGGCAGCCGCTGGCCGAGCGGGTTTTTGTCGATGAGGGGCTCGGGGAGCTGACCCCGGATCCCCGCTGGCCGGTAGGGGAGGCCGAGGCCCTGCGGCGGTTGCACGCCTTCCTGGAGCAAGCGGTGCTGGACTATGGCGAGACCCGGGATTTTCCGGCGCAGGCGGGCACCTCCGTGCTCTCCCCCTATCTGGCGGCGGGCATCGTCAGCCCGCGCCAGTGCGTGGCGGCCTTGCAGCAGCGGCTCGGCGGCCGGCCCCAGTCCAAGGCGCAGCCAGGTTTCGTCTGGCTCAATGAGCTCATCTGGCGCGAGTTCTATCGCCACCTGCTGGTACTGATCCCGACCCTCTCGATGAATCGCCCTTTCAAGCCAGAGACGGCGGCCCTGCCCTGGAGCTGGGACCCGGATGCCTTTGCCGCCTGGTGCGAGGGGCGCACCGGCTACCCCATAGTCGACGCCGCCATGCGCTGCCTCAACGCCACCGGCTGGATGCACAACCGGCTGCGGATGATAGTGGCGAGCTTCCTGACCAAGGATCTGCACATCCACTGGCGGCTCGGGGAGGATTACTTCATGAGCCAGCTCATCGACGGGGATCTGGCGGCCAACAACGGTGGCTGGCAATGGGCCGCGGGAACGGGCGCCGATGCGGCCCCCTACTTTCGGGTGTTCAACCCCACTACCCAGGGACAACGATTTGATCCACAAGGGGAGTTTATCCGTACCTGGGTAACTGAGCTTGCCGATGTGCCTGCCGCCTATGTGCACCAGCCCCACGACTGGCTGCGGCTCAAGGGACGGCAGGATTACCCGGCGCCCATGGTGGATCATGCCGTTGCACGGGTGAGGGCCATCGAGATGTTCCGTGACCTGGAGAAGACATGACATGAACGACGCGCTGGCCCATTTCATCGTGCTTTATCTGCAACTGGACAAGCATCAGTTGCACCGTCTGCCTGAGATCTATGCCGATCAGGTGGTGTTTATCGATCCGGCCCACCGCATCGAGGGGCTGGCCGCGCTCACTCGCTATTTTTCCTCTCTCTATGAGCGGCTCAAGGAGTGCAGGTTCGAGATCACCAGCCAGCAGTTGCAGGGCAATGAGGCCTGGCTCGGCTGGGTCATGACCTTCGTCCATCCCCGGATTGCCGGTGGGCGGCCGGTGCGGGTCGAGGGCGCCACCCGGCTGCAGTTCGATGCCTGGGGCAAGGTCTGCCTGCACCGGGATTACTTCGATCTCGGCGCCATGCTCTACGAACAGTTGCCGCTGCTCGGGCCCGTGGTGCGCGCCATCAAGGGGAGGCTGGGCACATGAGCGGGCGGGTACTGATCACCGGGGCCACCTCCGGCATAGGTCGCCAGCTGGCGCTCGATTACCGGCGCTCTGGCTGGCAGGTGTGGGGTTGTGGCCGCGATGGTGAACGGCTGCAGGCCTTGGCCGATGAGGGGATCATTCCCCTGCAGTTCGATGGACGGGACAGCGCCGCCATGGCCGCGATTGCCGCCGATCTGCCCGCGCTGGATCTGCTGATCCTCAACGCCGGCAACTGCGAATACATGGATCTGGCCGAGGGATTTGACGGTGCCCTCTTTGCCCGGGTCATCGAGACCAACCTCATCGCCACCGGCCACGCCCTGGCCGCCTTCCTGCCGCGGCTGGTGTCCGGGTCGCGGCTCGCCATCGTCGGCTCGTCGGTGAGCTGGTTACCGCTGCCAAGGGCCGAGGCCTATGGCGCCTCCAAGGCGGCCCTCGACTATCTGGCCGCCACCCTGCGCCTCGATCTCGCGACCCGGGGCATAGGGGTGACCCTGATCCGTCCGGGTTTCGTGCAGACGCCGCTCACCGCGAAGAATGATTTTCCCATGCCCTGTCTGGTGACGGTGGAGGAGGCTTCCCGCGCCATCATGAGCGGGCTGGCCGCCGGTCGCCACCAGATCCACTTCCCCCGTCGCTTCATCTGGCTGCTGCGCCTGCTGGGGGCATTGCCGACCGGGCTCTGGCTGCGCCTCGGTCGTACCCTCATCTCGAAAGGATCCCCTTCATGAAGAAAAAGATCGCCATCATAGGTTCCGGGATCTCGGGTCTCAGCGCCGGTTTTCTGCTCCACAAGCTGCACGACATCACCTTGTTCGAGGCGGCCCCCCTGCTCGGCGGACATACCGCCACAGTGGATGTCAGCCTGGCCGGTCGCAGCTATGCCATCGACACCGGCTTTATCGTCTTCAACGATCGCACCTACCCGAATTTCCTGAAGTTGCTGGAGCGGATCGGGGTGGCGCGCCAGCCCACCGAGATGAGCTTCTCGGTCAAGAGCCCCCAGGGGCTGGAGTACAACGGCCACAATCTGGATACCCTGTTTGCCCAGCGCAGCAACCTGCTGAGCCCGCGTTTCTACCGCTTCGTCGCGGAGATACTGCGCTTCAACCGGGAGGCTCGCGCCTGGCTGGCGGAGCTTGGGCGCCACGGCGGTGGCAGCGAACCTACCCTGGGGGATTTCCTGCAACTGGGGGAGTTCAGCGACTACTTCGCCCGTCACTACATACTGCCCATGGGGGCGGCCATCTGGTCCTCCACCCTGGCGGACATGCGCGCCTTTCCGCTGGGCTTCTTCCTGCGTTTCTTTGCCAACCACGGCCTGCTCGATGTGGCCAACCGCCCCCAGTGGTACGTCATTCCGGGCGGCTCGCGGGAATACATAGGCCCGCTCACCGCAGGCTGGCTGCCGCGGATCCGGCTGGCCTGCCCGGTGCAGGGGATAAGGCGCACGGCCGAGGGAGTGCTGGTCCTAAGCGGCTATGGGGAGGAGCAGTTTGACGAGGTGATCCTCGCCTGTCACAGCGATCAGGCGCTGGCCCTGCTGACGGATGCGAGCGAAGGGGAGCAGGCCATTCTCGGGGACATGGCCTATCAGGCCAACGACGTCTGGCTTCACACCGATGTGAGCTGCCTGCCTGCGCGGCAAAAGGCCTGGGCCAGCTGGAACTATCAGCTTGGGGATGACGACGAGGCACGCCCCCTGGTGAGCTACAACATGAACATCCTGCAGGGGATAAGCTCGCCGCAACCCTTCTGCGTCAGCCTCAACCCTCAGGGGCGGGTGGACGAGAGCAAGGTGCTGCGCCGCTTCGTCTATCACCATCCGGTGTTCAATCAGGCCTCCATCGCCGCCCAGCAGCGGCGGGCCGAGATCTGCGGCCGGCAGCACACCCATTTCTGCGGTGCCTACTGGTACAACGGCTTTCATGAGGACGGGGTGCGCAGCGCCCTGGACGTGGCCAGTCGCTTCGGAGCCAGCCTGTGAAGGCCGCCGGCGACACCATCAGCGCCATCTGGCAGGGCTCGGTGCGCCACCGCCGCTTTGCGCCGCGCAACCACGCCTTCTCGTACGGCCTCTTCATGCTGGGGCTGGATCTGGACGAGCTGCCGAGCCTCAGCCAGGGGCGCTGGTTCGGCGTGGAGAGGGCCGGGTTGCTCTCCTTTCATCGCAATGACTATCTCAAAGGCAGCGAAGGGAGCCTCAAGCTGGCGGTGTGGGACAAGGTGACCGCCCTTGGCGGTGACGCCGAGCCGGACGGTCGGGTGCTGCTGCTCGGCAATGTGCGCTGCCTGGGCTTCTACTTCAGCCCGGTCAACTTCTACTTCTGCTACCGGGAGGAGGAGGCGCGTTACCTGCTGGCGGAGGTGTCGAACACTCCCTGGAACGAGCGTCACTACTACCTGCTGGATCTGGCGGCCCTGGCACCCCACGACAAGGACTTTCATGTCTCCCCCTTCATGGGGCTAGCCATGCGTTACCACTGGCGCATTCGCCCGCCCGAAGAGGAGACGCTGATCCATATCGAGAGTCATCCCAGGTCAGGCGAGGCCAAGCTGTTCGATGCCACCCTGGCGCTGCGTCGCGAACCGCTGTCGCGCCAGGGGCTGGTGGCCCTGCTCGCCCGCTGGCCCTGGATGACCCTCAAGGTGCTGCTCGGGATCTACTGGCAGGCCCTGCGTCTTTTTATCAAACGCACCCCCATCTTCAGCCACCCGGAGAGCCGCTGATGAAGCCGACATTCTCGCGTATTTCAGCTTCCAGTCGTTGTCCGCAACCCATGATGCGGGTTTGTATCAAACGAACCTCTTTTATCTTCATCCATCCGGAGAGCCGCTAATGGAACTTGCTCAATCAACCCTCTCTGCCTCTTTCATCGACAAGGGGGCCAGGCAACTGCTGCTCACTCTGCTGGGACGTCTCGAACAGGGTCAACTGCTGCTGCGTGACGGCAGCGAGCGTCACAGCTTCGGGGTGGCGGGCACCGATCTCCATGCCGAGGTAATAGTGCAGGATCCTGCCTTCTATCGTCGTCTGCTGCTGGGGGGCAGCATCGCCGCTGGTGAGACCTGGGTGGAGGGACTCTGGACCAGCCCGGATCCGGTGGCCCTGGTGCGGCTGCTGGCGCGCAACCTGACGCTGCTCGACACCCTGGAGCGGCGCCTTGGCTGGCTCAGCTTCCCCTTCAACAAGGTGCGTCATTGGCTCAATCGCAATACCCTGACCGGGTCGAGATCCAATATCGCCGCCCACTATGATCTCGGCAATACCCTCTATCAGGGCTTTCTCGACAGCCACATGCAGTACTCGAGCGCCATCTACCCGAGCGCCGAGGCCAGCCTGGAGCAGGGGCAGCAGGCCAAGCTACGCACCATCTGCGAGCGTCTCGAGCTGGGACCGGAGGATCACCTGCTGGAGATAGGCACCGGCTGGGGCGGCCTGGCCGTCTATGCCGCCCGTCACTACGGCTGCCGGGTGACCACCACCACCATCTCCCAGGCCCAGCACGACTACGCAAAAGAGTGGATTGCGCGGGAGGGGCTGGAGGATCGCATCACATTGCTGCTGGAGGATTACCGCAAGCTGGAGGGGAGCTTCGACAAGCTGGTCTCCATCGAGATGATCGAGGCCGTGGGGCACGCCTTCCTGCCGGACTACTTCCGCCAGCTGTCGCGGCTGCTCAGACCCGGCGGTCGTCTGCTGATCCAGGCCATCACCATCGCCGATCAGCGCCATGCCCAGTATGTGCGCGGTGTCGATTTCATCCAGCGCTACATCTTCCCCGGCGGCTGTCTGCCGAGCGTCTCCCAGATGGCAGGACTGCTCGCCCGGGAGACCGACATGCAACTGGTGCGGCTGCACGATCACGGCCACCACTATGCCCGCACCCTGGCCCACTGGTGCGAACGCTTTCTGGCGCTGGCCCCCGAGCTGCCAAGGCTTGGCTACAGCCAGGATTTCATCCGGCTGTGGCACTTCTATTTTGCCTACTGCGAGGGGGGCTTCTGGGAGCGGGCCATCAGCCTGGTGCAGCTGGAGGCGGCCAAGCCGGGCCCGCTCGGCTGGTCCGGTGATCTGCCAGTGAGCGGTCACTGACCGTGTGGCAGTCGGCCCACCTGCTGGGGTTCAACCTCTACTGGTTGCTGGCGGTGAAATGGCAGCAACCAGGCCCGCTGCTGCTGATGTTGTTGCTTCATTTCCTCTTCTCTCCTCGTCGCCGGCAAGACTGGCGGCTCATTCCCGTTGCCCTGGCAGGTTGTCTGCTCGACGGTCTGCTCTGGCGGCTCGGCCTGTTCCAGTTTCCGGCCGGTTTCCCGCTCTGGCTGTTGCTGCTCTGGTGCGGTTTTGCCCTGACCCTCTCCCACGGTCTGCGCTGGCTTCGGCCCTTGCCCCGCTGGCAGCAGGCGCTGTTTGGCATGGTGGGGGGGGCGAGCTCCTATGTGGCGGGTGCTGCCATGGGGGCCGTACACTTACCCTGGGGCATCTGGATCAGCACGGTGCTGCTGGCGGTGATCTGGATGGGGTGGTTACCCGTACTGCTGTGGGTAACGGTGACGCTGGAGGGTGAATCGAGATGAACACCTTTTCGACCGACGCCTTGTTGTTTTCCAAGTGGACTAGGGATGGCCAGTGCGAGCTGGCAGAGCGTTTCTATCTGGTGGTTGCATGCCAACGCGATGCCCAGGGTCAACTGGCGAGCGTGGTGATGCAGGATATCAATACCCTGCAGGAACAGGAGATGGACTGGCATGAACTGGAAGACCCCGCCCATTGGCACATGGGGTGGAATTAGCACCTTGCTTGCGGCGTTGACGCTGCTTTTTGCCAGTGCGGTACAGGCCTCTTCTGCCCCCTGGCAACAACTGCGCCCGGTCGGGCAGGGGGAGATGAGTTGGCTCTGGTTCAAGCTCTATGACGCCACCCTCTACAGCGCGAGCGGTCGCTATGAGCCCGGTCGCTATCCGCAGGCCCTGACCCTGACCTATGCCAGAGCCATAGACAGGGAAGATCTGCTGAGCGCTACCGCCGCCGAGTGGCTGCGCCTCGGCCTTGGCAGCGAGGGAGATCGCCAGCGCTGGCTCGGCCGTCTCGCCGCTCTCTGGCCCGACGTGGGGGCAGGGGACAGACTCACCTTCTATGTGGACAGTGCGGGAGCCGGTCACTTCTGGTGGCAGGACAAGCCCCTCGGCTCCCTTGCCGATCCGCAGTTTTCCGCCGCCTTTCTGGCCATCTGGCTCGCCGACAACAGTCGCGATCCCGCCCTTACCCGCTGCCTGCGCGGCCAACCCTGATACTGGAGTTCCTCATGACCTTCCATCGCACATGGCGCCTTCTGCTGCTGTGGCCACTGCTGTTGCTGACTGGTTGTGGCGCCAGCCTCGATGACTATAGAGGGCAGGGCCCGAACTGGGATCTCGCCCGTTTCTTCAATGGCAAACTGGTGGCCCACGGCCTGGTGACCGACCGTAGCGGCGAAGTGACCAGTCGCTTTCGGGTCGAGATGCAGGGGCGCTGGCGAGAGGGCAAGGGGGAGTTGTTCGAGGAGTTCTATTTCGATGACGGCCGCCAGCAGACCCGCACCTGGTTTTTGAGCAAGGGGGCGGATGGCCACTGGCGCGGCACCGCCTCGGACGTGGTGGGGGAGGCGGTCGGCAAGACTCAAGGCTTTGCCCTGAACTGGCGCTATCAACTCGATCTGGCTCTGCCGGATGGGGAGGTGGTGCGGGTGAGCTTCGATGACTGGATGTATCTGCTGGATGAAGATCGCCTGATCAATCGTGCCGCGATCAGCAAGTTCGGCATTCACCTCGGCGAGGTGATCCTCTATATCGAGCGGCTTGAGCGATGAGAGCGGGTGTTTTTCCTGCTGACGATAGCCAGTCGCTATCAATGGGCAAGGTACAAGCAATTGTCCTTTGAGTCTGTGCGGGGATATGCTGACTCCGTTCCCAATAATGTTTACCACCTGGAGGTGAATGATGAAGAGCCCCATTGGTCTTGATACCGTTCAATCACAAGCCCTGGCCGCCGAGTTGAACAAGTTGCTGGCCAGCTACCAGATCCTCTACATGAACGTCCGTGGCTTCCACTGGAACATCCGCGGCAACCAGTTCTTCGAGCTTCACCTGAAATTCGAGGAGATCTACAACGATCTGCTGTTGAAAGTCGATGCCCTGGCCGAGCGCATCCTCACCCTGGATGGGGTGCCCCTGCACAGCTTCAGCGACTACATCAAGGTCTCCGCCATCCCCGAGCAGAAGGGGCTGCACGATGGTCGCGCCTGTGTCGAGTCCCTGCTGGAGAGTTTCCGCGAGCTGCTGGTGGCTCAGCGCCGTATCCTGGGCCAGGCCGCCGACGCCGGTGACGAGGGTACCGCTTCCATCCTCTCCGACTATGTGCAGCAGCAGGAAAAACTGGTCTGGATGCTGCGCGCCTACCTGGCCTGATAGAGAGCAGGGCCGGATGCCCCTGACCAGGCGCCGGTCCGACCGTTGCGTTGTCCCTTGTTGTTGCAAACCTGAGTTGTCTTTGATGTTATCCACCCGCTTGCCGCCCTGTTTGGGCGGCTTTTTTGTTTTTGATCTGCATCAATGAAACCTTAATTGGTAAATTGAATACCTATTAAGTTTTGAGTCGGGGGAATAGAATCGCCACAAAACAAGTAACTGAAATGTCCAATTAGGAGAGGCATGATGTTTTGTGTGCAATGTGAACAGACAATTCGTACCCCCGCAGGCAATGGCTGCGCGTATGCACAAGGTATGTGCGGCAAGACGGCCGAGACATCGGATCTGCAGGATGTGCTGATTTATACGCTGCAAGGCCTCAGTGCCTGGGCGCTGGCGGCCCGTGAGCACGACATCGTCGACAACGAGATCGACGCTTTCGTGCCCAAGGCCTTCTTCGCCACCCTCACCAACGTCAACTTTGACTCCGCGCGCATTGTCGACTACGTCAACCAGGCGCTGGCCTATCGGCAGCAACTGGCCGGCCGTCTGGCCGCGTTGGCGGTGCAGCTTGCCGAGCTGCCTGCCGCCGCACGCTTCGAGCCGGGTGTCGAGCTGCTGGAACAGCTGGCCCATGCGCCCCAGACCGCAGTCAACCGCGGCAAGAGCGAAGTCAATGAAGACATCATGGGGCTGCGTCTGCTCTGCCTCTACGGGCTCAAGGGGGCTGCCGCCTACATGGAGCACGCCCGGGTACTGGACCAGCAAGACAGCGCCGTGGCCGCCGAATTCCACCGCATCATGAGCTGGCTCGGCACGGATCCGAGCGATCTGGATCCCCTGTTCAAGTGCGCCATGGACATCGGCCTGCTCAACTTCAAGATCATGGAGATGCTGGATCTCGGTGAAACCACGGCCTTCGGCCACCCAGAACCGACTCAGGTGCGCGTCACCCCGGTGCCGGGCAAGTGCATCCTGGTCTCCGGCCACGACATGGTGGATCTCAAGCTGATCCTGGAACAGACCGCAGGCACCGGCATCAACGTCTACACCCACGGTGAGATGCTGCCGGCCCTGGCCTATCCCTTCTTCAAGCAGTATCCGCACCTGGTGGGCAACTACGGTTCCGCGTGGCAGAACCAGCAGAAGGAGTTTGCGAACTTCCCGGGCGCCGTGGTGATGACTTCCAACTGCATCATCGACCCGAACGTGGGCAACTACTCGGATCGCATCTTCACTCGCTCCATCGTCGGCTGGCCGGGGGTGACCCATCTGGAAGGAGAGGACTTCTCTGCCGTTATCGCCAAGGCCCAGGCGCTGGAAGGCTTCAAGCACGTTGAGCTCGAGCATTTCATCACCATCGGCTTTGCTCGCAACGCCCTGATGCAGGCCGCCCCTGCGGTGATCGACAAGGTCAAGGCTGGCGAGATCAGCCACTTCTTCCTGGTGGGGGGCTGTGACGGCGACCGTGCCGAGCGCGCCTACTACACCGAGTTCGCCAAGGCGATCCCGCAGGACAGCCTGCTGCTCACCCTGGGCTGCGGCAAATACAAGTTCAACAAGCTCGACTTTGGCGATATCGGCGGCATCCCGCGTCTGCTGGATGTGGGCCAGTGCAACGACGCCTACTCCGCCATTCAACTGGCATTGGCGCTTTCCGAGGCGTTCGAGTGCGGTGTCAACGATCTGCCGCTGACCCTGGTGCTCTCCTGGTTCGAGCAAAAAGCCATCGTCATCCTGCTCACCCTGCTGGCACTCGGCGTGAAGGACATTCGCACCGGCCCGACCGCTCCGGCCTTCCTCACCCCGGCCCTGCTCAAGGTGCTGGAGGAGCAGTTCGGTCTCAAGGGAACCACGACCGCAGAGGCGGATCTCGCCGAGATCCTGGCGGCCTGATCCGGGTTCAGCCCAAGATGTTGTAAGCCTTTGGCGAGCCCCCCGGCTCGCCTTTTTTTCACAAAGATGTCTTTCAAAAGAGGAGCCTTGCGATGATCTCCACCTCTCTTACCTTGCACTGCATTGGCCGTCGTGCGGACACTCACGACGTGACAAGTTGGCAGTTTGTCGCCACCGAGGGCACTCTGCCTGCCGTGCTGGCCGGCCAGTGTGTGACCCTGCACACCGAGATTGACGGCAAGCCCCAGTGCCGCGCCTATACCCTCTCTTCCAGCCCGCAGGATCCTTTCTGGCAAGTCACCATCAAGGATGTGGGGCTGGTCTCCCATCATCTGCATCAAACCTTGCAACTGGGGGACGAGATCCGGGTTGACGGCCCCTTCGGCGACTTCAACCTGGCGGTGCTCCCCTGCGAGCGGCCGCTGCTGCTCAGCGCTGGCTCCGGCATTACCCCCATGTGGGCCATGCTGCGGGACGAGCTGGCCAAACGGCCGGACGCAGATATCCGCTTCATCCACAGCGCCCGCTCGCCGGAGGATGTGATCTTCGCAGACGAACTGGCCGCACTGGCCGAGGCCCATGCGGGCGTGCGCCATGCGCTGGTATTGGAACAGGCGCCGGCGGCTTATCCCTGGGTTGGCCGGCTCACGCCCGCCATGCTGAGGGAATTGGCACCAGATCTGCTCGCGCGCCACGTCTATCTGTGCGGCCCGGCCCCTTACATGGCGGCGGTCTGCACCATGCTGGCGGAGCTGGGGCTGCCGGCGGAGCAATTGCATCAGGAGTCGTTCGGCCTGCCTGCTGGAACATCGAGCACGGCGCCAGTTGCGGCCGGCAGCGACCACTTCTGGCTGACCCTCAAAAAGAGCGGCAAGAAGGTGAAGATACTGCCGGGCCAGACCCTGCTGGCCGCGCTGGAGGGGGCCGGCGAAACCATGGTGGCCGCCTGCCGCGCCGGTGTGTGCGGGGCCTGCCGCTGCACCACGGAAGGGGAGATCGAGCGTCAGAGCGTGATGACGCTGAGTGCGCAGGATCTGGAGCGCGGCGTCGCGCTGGCCTGCTCCTGCACCATCAGAGGGGATGTCAGCGTCGATTACTGAGGGGCGTCATTGGTATCCCGAGCTTTTCCCGAGCGGGTCGTGCGGGTAGACTCTGACCCAGTTTCAGCAAAGCACGGGATAAAAAATGACAATTCTGGTCACGGGCGGTGCCGGCTATATCGGCTCCCACACCTTGGTTGAGCTGCTGGGTACCGGGCTGCAGGTGGTAGTACTGGACAACCTCTCCAACTCCTCCCCTGAATCTCTCAAGCGGGTCGAGCGGATCACCGGCCAGCCGGTCACCTTCGTCAAGGGGGACATTCTGGACAGGGCATGCCTGCAGCGGCTGTTTGCCGAGTACAGGATCGAATCCGTGATCCACTTCGCCGGCCTCAAGGCGGTCGGGGAGTCCGCCCAGATCCCGCTCACCTACTACCAGAACAACGTGACCGGTACCCTGGTGCTGTGCGAGGAGATGGCAAAAGCCGGCGTGTTCCGCCTGGTGTTCAGCTCCTCGGCGACCGTCTATGGCGATCCCGCTTCGGTGCCCTTGCGGGAAGATTTCCCCACCGGCGCCACCAACCCCTATGGTCGCTCCAAGCTGATGGTGGAAGAGATTCTGCGGGATCTTGCCAAGTCCGATCCCCGCTGGGCCATCGTGTTGCTGCGCTACTTCAACCCGGTCGGTGCCCATGAGAGTGGCCTCATTGGCGAAGATCCCAACGGCATTCCCAACAACCTGCTGCCCTACATCAGCCAGGTCGGTGTCGGCAAGCTCAAGGAGCTGGGGGTGTTTGGCAACGACTACCCGACACCGGACGGCACCGGCGTGCGCGACTACATCCACGTGGTGGATCTCGCCATCGGTCACCTCAAGGCGCTGGCACGCATCGAGGGCGACACCGGGGTCTTTACCTACAACCTGGGCACCGGTCAGGGCTACTCGGTACTGGAGATGGTCAAGGCATTCGAAACCGCCAGCGGCCGCCCCATTCCCTACCAGATCAAGCCCCGTCGCCCAGGCGACATCGCCGAGTGCTGGGCCGAGCCTACCCTGGCCCGGGACGAGCTGGGCTGGCAGGCCGAGCGGGGTCTGGAGCAGATGATGGTCGACACCTGGCGCTGGCAAAGCCACAACCCGAACGGCTATCAGGCCTGAGGGTGTGAAGCCTGCATAGCAAAACGCCCCGGCATCGCATGCCGGGGCGTTCTTTTGTGGGCGAAGAGCGGGTTACTGAATGCTCTTGCCAGCCCGCACATCCTTGACGATGGCCTTCAGGCTCGCCAGATCCCGTGGCGCACCGCGCAGGATCTGGTCGCCGATGATGAACCCCGGGGTCCCCGAGATGCTCATGGCCTCGGCCAGGGCACGGTTGGTACCAAGGTTCTGATCGATGCTGCCATCCTTGATCTTGGCCTCGACTTTGCTCCAGTCCACCCCGGCGGACTTGGCGATGGCTTGCACCTGGGCCTCGTCGGCCAGCGACCCTTGATGGGCGTACAGCTTGTCGTGGAAGGCCTGGAACTTGTCGGGCTGGCCGAGCTGCACCGCCAACGCCGCGCGGGCTGCGTAGTAGGAGGTCTCGCTCAGGATGGGGAACTGCTTGTAGATGTAGCGGATGTCCTTGTCTTCATCGAGCAACTGTTGGACGAGGGGATGAGCACGCTTGCAGTAGCCGCAGTTGTAGTCGAAGAACTCGACCACGGTCAGGCTGCCCTTGGGGTTGCCACTCTCGGGATCCTTGTTGGCGAAGAGCTGTTTGGCATGGGCCTCAATCAGCGTCTTGTCATTCTCGGCCTGCTGGCTCTCCTGTTTGGCGCGCAGGGCATTGGACATCTCGACCAATATTTCCGGATTCTTGACCAGATAGTCGCGCACGATCTGCTCGACATCGCTCTTGGTCAGCTCGCTCGCCTGCACAGGCGCCGCAAGCAGGGTCGCGCCGGTCAGGGCGGCGAACAGGGCATGTGTGATTTTCATAAGTCCATCTTGCTGGGAATACCGTAGTGGTCACTATAGTGGGTGAGTCTGTTTTCAAGTCAAGCCATCCGGTGGAAAAAGCACGGTCGGGGTAGCGTTTGCGGGGTTTGTTGGCCATTTAGCCCAATAAATCGGCAAACGAACAGGGTGGGGATTTACAAGGGGGATCGTCATGGGTAATATGCGTCGCACTGCTGCGGAGGGGTGGCAGAGCGGCTGAATGCACCGGTCTTGAAAACCGGCGATGGGCGACCATCCGTGGGTTCAAATCCCACCTCCTCCGCCATCTATACGGCCCATCTCATTGATTGAGGTGGGCTTTTTTGTATCTGTGGATTTTAATTCATCCGATCCCATCCCATCGCCCACGCCATTCCGTATTGACCCCGAGCCACCATATCGAAGGGTTTCAAGCAGAGCCTGAAAAGTCGCGCACTCCTGTGCCTCTCTCAATACGAGGGGCTGGATGAGAGCATCGCGTTTTTCCGCGAAGAGTGCTGCGTGAATGACAAGAGGGATTGAAGGGACTGGCTGTGAGCCGTAGCCATGTTGATCATTTCAATGTTTCTTGTATAGTTGAAGTTATGAAATGTATTAAGGGGAAGTTCCATGAACAAAGAGATCGCTACCAAGGTATTCGAGTCCCTCGCATCCGGCATTCGTCTCGATGTATGGCGTCTGCTGGTCAAGGCCGGACTGGAAGGGCAGGTGGCCGGCCAGCTGGCCAGCGAGCTCGACATTGCCCCGAACACTCTCTCGTTTCACCTCAAGGCCATGCTGCATGCGGGCCTGCTCTCGGTGGAGCAGGAGGGACGCTTTTTGCGCTATCGTGCCAACATTCCCCTGATGCTGAGCCTTATCGGCTACCTCACCGAGGAGTGCTGTGCAGGTCATCCGGAGGCTTGTGGTCTGGTGGATGGTCGTCCCCAGACCGTCAGTGGTCAGCCTCGCTCGTCCTGCTGCGACGAGACCTACTGACACCTGCCCGGTATCGCCGAGAGGCGAGTCCCGCTTTCACCCTCATCCTGACGAGACATGGAGCTGCTGTTTATCATGCATCCCTTTGACATCCTGAACCTGGATAATGGCGCCCGCCTTATCTTCACCCCCTGTCCTGGCACCAAGGAGGCTTCCTTGCTGGACTCCCTCAAGACCCTGCAAGCCGCCGGAGCGGATGCCGTGATCACCCTGATGCCGGGGGCCGAGCTGGTGCGGTTCAAGGCCGATGCCTTGCCCGCCGAGTGTGAGGCCTTGGGGCTGGCCTGGTTCCAGCTGCCGGTTGAAGACGATTGCGCCCCCGAAACACCGTTTGCCGAAGCCTTTGCCAACCACAAGGCGGAGCTGCTGGCGCGTCTGGCGGCAGGTCAGACCCTGGCCATTCATTGCCGTGGCGGCTCGGGACGTACCGGGCTGATGGCGGCCATCCTGCTGCTGGAGGCAGGCTATGCCCCCACTCAGGTCAAGTCGATGGTGCAAGGGCTGCGCCCCAAGGCGCTGACATTGGCTGCGCACCTCAATTACCTCAACAACCACCATGCATTCGCCAGTTAAGGAAAACAGCATGACCATCAAAGTGGGTATCAACGGTTTTGGCCGCATGGGCCGCCTCTCGTTTCGCGCCGCCTTCGACTGGGCGGATGTGGAGTTTGTGCGCATCAATGACCCGGCTGGGGATGCCGCCTCCCTGGCACACCTCATCACCTTCGATTCCGTCCATGGCCGCTGGCATCATGAAGCCGGTAGCGATGGGGACCAGATGGTGATCGGCAATCATCGCATCCCCTGCACTCGCAACAAGGAGATCGGTCAGACTGACTGGTCTGGTTGTGATGTGGTGATCGAGGCCTCCGGCAAGATGAAAACCAAGGCGCTGCTCGATGCTTATCTGGCGCAAGGGGTGAAGCGGGTCGTGGTCACGGCACCGGTCAAGGAGGAGGGGGTGCTCAATGTGGTGATGGGGATCAACCACCATCTTTATGACAAGGCGCAGCACCCCATAGTGACGGCGGCCTCCTGCACCACCAACTGCCTGGCGCCCGTGGTGAAGGTGATCCACGAGCAGCTCGGCATCAAGCACGGCTCCATGACCACCATTCACGACATCACCAACACCCAGACCATTCTGGATGCGCCCCATGCTGATCTGCGCCGTGCCCGCGCCTGCGGCCTGAGCCTGATCCCCACCACAACGGGGTCTGCCACCGCCATCACCCACATCTTCCCCGAGCTCAAGGGCAAGCTGAATGGTCATGCGGTGCGGGTGCCGCTCGCCAACGCCTCCCTCACCGACTGCGTGTTCGAGGTGAACCGCCCCACCACCGAAGCCGAGGTCAATGGCCTGCTCAAGGCTGCCGCCATGAATGAACTCAAGGGGATCATGGGCTATGAGGAGCGTCCCCTGGTGTCGGTGGATTACAAGACGGATCCGCGCTCCTGCACCATAGATGCACTCTCCACCATGGTGGTGGGCGGCACTCAGGTGAAGATCTACGCCTGGTATGACAACGAGTGGGGCTATGCCAACCGCACCGCCGAGCTGATGCGCATGGTCGGTCAAATGGACAAGGCGCAAGGATAACCCGGCCATGGCACTGACCCGACTCTCCCCAGAGATCCGCCAGTATCTGCTGGTGACCGGCAACTACTGGGCCTTTACCCTGACCGATGGCGCCCTGCGCATGCTGGTGGTGCTCTACTTCCACGGGCTGGGTTACAGCCCCTTGGCCATCGCCTCCCTGTTCCTCTTCTACGAGATCTTCGGGGTGGTGACCAATCTGGTGGGGGGCTGGCTCGGGGCTCGTCTCGGGCTCAACCGCACCATGAACATCGGCCTAGCTCTCCAGGTGCTGGCGCTTGGCATGTTGCTGGCACCGTCGCTCTGGCTGACGGTGCCCTGGGTGATGGGTGCCCAGGCGCTCTCCGGGATTGCCAAGGATCTCAACAAGATGAGCGCCAAGAGCTCCATCAAGTTGCTGGTGCCGGGGGAGGCGCAGGGTCAGCTCTACCAGTGGGTAGCACTGCTGACCGGTTCGAAGAATGCCCTGAAAGGGATGGGCTTCTTCCTCGGTGGCGCCCTGCTGACCCTGATCGGGTTTCAGGGGGCCGTGCTGGTCATGGCACTGGCGTTGGCACTGGTCTGGTGCATCAGCATGCTGACCCTGAAACGGGATCTGGGCAAGGCCAAGAACAAGCCCAAGTTCAGGGAGATCTTCTCCAAGAGCCGGGCCATCAATTACCTCTCCGCCGCCCGTCTGTTCCTGTTCGGTGCCCGCGATGTCTGGTTTGTGGTGGCGCTGCCTGTCTACCTCGCCTCCAGCCTTGGCTGGGATAACGGCTATGTGGGGAGCTTCCTTGCGCTTTGGATCATCGCCTACGGCGTGGTGCAGACCCAGGCCCCCCGCTTTACCGGCAAACGCGAGGGGCGGGTGCCCGATGGCAAGGTGGCCATGGGCTGGGCGCTGGTATTGGCCTTGACCCCGGCCCTGATTGCCCTGGCGCTCCATTTCGATCTGCATCCGGCCATCAGCCTGGTGGGCGGTTTGATGGTGTTCGGTGCCCTGTTTGCCATCAACTCCTCCCTGCACAGCTACCTCATCGTCAGCTATGCCGGAGCTGACGGGGTGTCGCTCGATGTGGGCTTCTATTACATGGCCAATGCCCTGGGCCGCCTGCTCGGCACCCTGCTCTCCGGGCTGGTGTTCCAGCTCCATGGTCTCGAGGCCTGCCTCTGGCTCTCCACCCTCTTCATTCTGTTGGCGGCGCTGATCTCCCTCGGTTTGCCCCGCCATCAGCCGCCCGTTTCATCCCACTCTCATGGAGTCTCTTGATGAGTACAACCGCCTGTTCTGACCTGCCCGTCAGCAAAAAAATGAGTTTTCTCGATCGCAACCTCACCCTCTGGATCTTCGTCGCCATGGGCATCGGGGTGGGCATTGGCTATCTGTTCCCCCAGGTGGCCCAGTGGAACGAGGCGATGTCGGTTGGCACCACCAACGTGCCGCTCGCCATCGGCCTCATCCTGATGATGTATCCGCCGCTCGCCAAGGTGAATTACGCCACCATGGGCACCATGACTCGCGACCGCCGAGCCATCACCCTCTCCCTGGTGATGAACTGGTTGGTTGGCCCCATATTGATGTTCGTGATTGCCCTGGTGTTTTTGCATGATCAACCGGGTTACATGGTGGGTCTCATCCTGATCGGCCTGGCGCGCTGCATCGCCATGGTGCTGGTGTGGAACGATCTCGGCGGTGGCAGCAAGGAGTACGGTGCGGGCCTGGTGGCCCTCAACAGCGCGTTTCAGATCCTCACCTACAGCTTCCTGGCCTGGCTGTTCATTACCGTGCTGCCGCCGCTGTTCGGCCTGCAGGGCTTCGCAGTGGACATCACCATGCTGGATATCGCGCAGAGCGTGTTGATTTATCTCGGCATTCCCTTCCTGGCAGGCTTCTTGAGCCGTCACTATCTGGTCAAGGCAAAAGGGGAGAAGTGGTACACCGAGCGCTTCATTCCGGCCATCTCCCCCATCACGCTGATCGCCCTGCTGGCCACCATAGTGCTGATGTTCAGTCTCAAGGGGGAGATGATCGTCGAGCTGCCCATGGATGTGCTGCGGGTCGCCGTGCCCCTGGTGGTCTATTTCGTGCTCATGTTCTTCACCAGCTTCCTGGTGGGCAAGAAGCTGGGTATTCCCTATGACAAGAACGCCTCCATCGCCTTTACTGCGACCGGCAACAACTTCGAGCTGGCCATCGCGGTCTCCATCGCCGTGTTTGGCTTGAGTTCGGATCAGGCCTTCGCCGGCGTCATCGGCCCCTTGGTAGAGGTGCCCGTGCTGATCGGTCTGGTCAACGTGGCCCTGCGCATGAAGCGCCACTATAGCAAAGCGGAGGTGCAGGCATGAGTGACAGTGCTATTACCATCTACCACAACCCGGCCTGCGGCACGTCGCGCAACACGCTGGCGCTGATCCGCAACTCAGGCGTTGAGCCGGCCATTATCCACTATCTGGAGACACCGCCGAACCGTGAGACCCTGGTGGCCTTGATTGCGGCCATGGATATACCGGTGCGGGACCTGCTGCGCAAGAATGTGCCGCCTTTTGAAGAGTTAGGGCTGGCCGAGGAGAGGTTCAGCGATGATGACTTGATCGACGCCATGCTGGCGCATCCCATCCTGATCAACCGGCCCATCGTGGTGACGCCGCTGGGCACCAGGTTGTGCCGTCCATCAGAAGTGGTGCTGGACATCCTGCCGAGCCCGCAGCAAGGGGCCTTCACCAAGGAGGATGGGGAGCCGGTGGTGGATGCACAAGGAAAACGCATCAAGTGAGTCAGCCAACCGGTGCGCCACCTTGCCTGATGACGGCATGGCAACAGCATGAACATGAGCTCTATGGGTGGCTGCTCAAGCAATCTGGCAGCCCGATGGATGCAGATGATCTGCTGCAAGAGACCTTCTTGCGGGCAATCCGCCAGCAGAGCAAGTTCTGCGCCATCGAGAATGCCAGGGCCTGGCTGTTTGAAGTCGCCAGACATCTGGTGATCGATAACAGCCGCAGGCAGCGGACCTGGTTGCCATTGCACGACGATTTGGCGATGGCGCAAGGTGAGCTCGATGCGGTGGATTCGCTTGCTTCCTGTCTGCCGAGGGTGCTGGAGAGAATGGCGCAGAGTGACAGGGAGATCCTGAGACACTGTGATCTGGAGGGGATGAAGCAGGCGGACTTTGCTGTCAGGCATGGTTTGACCCAGGCTGCCACCAAGTCCCGTTTGCTGCGGGCCAGGGAACGCTTGCGTCAGCAGCTTTCTCTGGACTGTCAGGTCAGGCTGGATGAGACCGGTCGAGTCTGTTGCTTCACCCCGGTGGTGAAGTGAATCCCCCAGAACCTCCAGACACGCTGTTGCTGATGGAGATAGACCGATCGCCATGGGATATGCGTGCTGCAACCCGGTTTTGAGGGTAGTGAGTCAACAATCAGGAACATATGATGAGTTCTCTTGATATCCAGAAAGTCAGAGATGATGCGATAGAGTGGGCATTGACTCACGGCGTGGCCTTCAAGGAGTCGCTGTATTCTGCCGTGCATACCCCGTTTACCCTGACGCCGACACCGATCAGCCGGGGAGACTACCAGCATTTGAAAGGCGTGGCGCAGACCTTGAGCAAGCTGATCTATGCCGTCTCTGAGGATCATGGTTTTTTATACGACGCCATTCATCCCATCGCGGCGGGAGATCCCTTCTTCTCAGCCCTGCTCAGCATGCATCAACACATACATTCATCACCCGGCAGCGCGCCCAGGCTGCCCTTGCTCATCATGCGCAGCGATTTTATGGACGATAGGCGCAATGGCCACCAGCTGGTCGAGTTCAATGGCATTGCCGCTGGCATGGGACCATCTGGCCAGCGGATCCATGAGCTGCACCGCTATCTACGACGGCAATGGCCTGCCATCTCTATCCAGGAGTCGCATCAGACAGTGGCTGAGCTTGTCTGCAATCACGCCATTGAAGGGTTGTCAGCAGGCATTGCCGAGGCCACGTTCAAGATTAAGCGCGAGTTTGGCGACCCCGGCCCGGCCAGGTTTCTGATGATTGTGCAGGAACATGAAAACAATGTGTTTGATCAACATCTGCTTGAGCTTGCTCTCCAGCAGAGAGGGATAGAGACACAGCGCAGAACCTTTCGCGAACTGCATAATCAACTGAGCACGGGCGCCAACGACAGGCTGATCCTCAATGGGATCGGTCCACTCGATACCGTCTACCTGCGTGCCGGATACCAGTATTCTGATTATGAGGCTGCCGACCTCAACGAGCAAAGATGTTGCCAGGCGTTGATGGCGACCCGTGTGTTGATTGAACGACACAGAGTCGCCGTCAATGCCACTGTCGCCCAGCAGTTGGCGACCAGCAAGCGAGTACAAATGCTGCTGTCCTGCCTGGAAGAAGATGGATTGGTCGCATTTGGCTTGACCCCGCAAGAGGCCGACACCGTGAGACATCGGCTGGGTGAGATGCACCCTGTGACCCCCGATAGCATCCAGGTTGTAAAAGCGGCGCCCTCCGATAGCTGGGTACTTAAAAACCAGGGAGAAGGGGGTGGGCATTGTCTGTTTGGGGCGGACATTCAGGTAAAACTGGCAACGCTTGACCCACTCCAATATCAGGCCTGGTCGTTGATGCGCCGTTTGCATCCTGTCCCCAGAGCGATGCCAGCTTGGGTAGTGCGCAAAGGGGAGCTGCATCGGGTGACGGATTTGATCAGCGAACTGGGGATGTTCACCGTTCAGAACGATGGTAATCCAGCCAGTGCGGAGCAGAGCTTTGCGGGATATCTGATCCGTAGCAAATCGGCCGAATCGACAGAAGGGGGCGTTCATAGCGGGCAAGGTGTCCTTGACTCGCTGGTATTCAGTGATTGAGGGAGGGGGGCGCAAACCATGAGATCGCGGCGCTAGCAAGAAAAACGAAAAATATGAGCATCCTTTGGTGACATGCAACGTCTTCTGGATATCACCGATGTTGATGGAGCCACTATGTTCCAGATTTTCACCGACCTCGCCAGTTGGCTGGTCTACCAGCAGCTTGGCTTGAGCCCGCAAACCAGACTGGGGGATGCACTGCATTTCTTCGTGGAGGACGTGAGCAAGATCTTTGCGCTGCTGCTGGTCATGATCTACATCGTGGCCATGCTGCGGGCCTCCCTGAAGGTCGAACGGGTGAGGGACTATCTGGCGGGCAAGCACAGGGGGTTGGGTTATTTACTGGGCTCCGGCTTTGGTGCCATTACCCCCTTCTGCTCCTGTTCGAGTATCCCGGTGTTCCTGGGCTTTACCTCGGCCGGTATCCCGCTCGGGATCACCATGGCTTTCCTCATCACCTCACCGCTTATCAACGAAGTGGCCGTCCTGTTGCTGGTCAGCCTGCTTGGCTGGAAGTTCACCCTGATTTACGTGGTGGTCGGCATGGCGGTTGGCATGTTGGGAGGTGCCTTTCTGGACAAGATCAAGGCCGAGCGCTGGCTGGCCGATTTTGCCGCAGAGGCTCTCAAGCAGGGGCGGCATGACCACAATAAGGTGATCCAGCCAGATACGATGGCGCCGCCCCTATCGCTGTTGGAGCGTCATGCCTTCGCCAAGTCAGAAACCCTCACCATCTTCAAGCGTGTCTGGCTCTGGGTCATTGTCGGGGTGGGGCTCGGCGCAGCACTCCATGGCTTTGTTCCTGAGGGCTGGATTGCCTCACACCTTGGTGCAGGCCAATGGTGGTCAGTGCCTGCGGCGGTTTTAATCGGCATCCCCCTCTACTCCAATGCCACCGGGGTGATCCCAGTGATGGAGAGTCTGATCGTGAGTGGCTTGCCCATCGGCACGACACTGGCGTTTTGCATGAGCACGGTGGCTGCCAGTTTTCCCGAGTTTATTTTGCTTAAACAAGTGATGAAGTGGCAGCTGCTGGGCACCCTGCTGCTGGTGCTGCTGGTTTCCTTCACGCTGGTTGGGTGGGTTCTGAATGTCGTGTCGCCGTTAATGTCTTGATGAGGAGTGTGAGATGAAACAGGTCAAAGTGCTGGGCATGGGTTGTGCCAACTGCAAGAACACGGTGCAACTCATTCAGCAGGTCGTGGATGAGCTAGGGATCTCTATCCAGCTTGAGAAGGTGGAGTCATTGCCCGAGATCATGAAGTACAAGGTAATGTCGACGCCGGCAGTCGTCATCGATGACAAGGTGGTCCACGCCGGAGGGATCCCGTCCAGAGAGGCGGTGCTAAGCTGGTTCGGATGAATACAGGGGCGGGTTGACCCGCCCCCGGTTGCCTATCTCAGCAAGAGCACCGCGGTACTGGTGGTTTTCAGTATCCCCGTGGTGGTGCTGCCCACGATAAATTGTCTGCTACCTGAATGGTCATAAGCCCATCACGATAAGATTGTTCCCTACCTCGATGGCATGCCGGCTGAGCACGGCGGCGACGTCTCCTGGCGCAACCGGGTATCGACCTCGAACGCTGCACTCTTCAGCACCTGGCTGACCTGCGCTAGCTGGCGTTCATGCTCATCACTCTGCGTACCGTCCATCGCCAGATCTCGCAGCAACCCCTTGAGCCGCGGACTGCTCGCCTTGGGCGCTCTTGAACAGGTGCTCGCGGTTGCCAAGACCTGTGCTGGGGGAGAGAGCGGCTGATCCCTCAACGCATTTTTCTCCACTATGTGCAGCAGGGGGATGGGCAACTCCGTGTTGGCAGAGGCTCATGCGACGGCATCGCACACCGCCGTTATGACGGGGAGCCATCGATACAGGCAGCAATGTTTGTCAGGATGGATTCGTTTTCGTGATCAGTGGCCAGCCAGCAGTTTTTCCACTTTCTCCGGTTTGTCGTGCACCCCGAAGCGATCGACTATGGTGGCACTGGCCTCGTTCAGGCCGAGGATCTCCACCTCAGTCCCCTCGCGGCGGAACTTGGTGACCACCTTGTCCAGCGCAGTGACGGCGGTGATGTCCCAGAAATGGGCATGGGTGAGATCGATCACCACCTTCTCCACCACCTCCTTGAAGTCGAAGCCGGCAAAGAATTGCTCGGCACTGGCGAAGAATACCTGGCCCCGAACCTGATAGGTGCGTACCGCGCCGCTGCGCTCGCTGTCGCTCTTGACCAGCATGAAGCGGGCGACCTTGTTGGCGAAGAACAGGGAGGCGAGCAGTACCCCGACAAAGACCCCGAGCGCCAGGTTATGGGTAGCGACCACCACGGCGACGGTGGCCACCATCACGATGCTGGTGGAAATAGGGTGGGTCTTCAGGTTGCGCACTGACTCCCAGGAGAACGTTCCGATAGAGACCATGATCATCACGGCCACCAGTGCCGCCATGGGGATCTGGCGGATCCATTCATCCATGAATACCACCATCAGAATGAGCAGTGTGCCCGCCACAAAGGTGGAGAGGCGACCACGACCGCCGGATTTGATGTTGATGATGGACTGACCAATCATGGCGCACCCCGCCATGCCGCCCATCAGGCCCGCGCCTATGTTGGCGAACCCCTGGCCCTTGCACTCGCGGTTGCGATCACTTGGGGTATCGGTCAGATCATCGACGATGGCCGCCGTCATCATGGATTCGAGCAGACCCACCACGGCCAGACCCGCAGAGTAGGGGAAGATGATGACCAAGGTCTCGAGATTGAGCGGCACCTCGGGCCACAGGAAGATGGGCAGGGTATCGGGCAGCTCGCCCATGTCGCCCACGGTACGAATATCGATGTCCATGGTGATGGCCACCGCCGTCAGGATGACGATGCACAGCAGCGGGGAGGGCACCAGCTTGCCCACCACGGGGATTAGTGGGAACAGATAGATGATGCCAAGGCCTGCTGCGGTCATGGCATAGACCTGCCAGGTGACGTTGGTGAGTTCCGGCAACTGGGCCATGAAGATCAGGATGGCCAGTGCGTTGACGAAGCCGGTGACCACGGAGCGGGAGACGAACCGCATCAGGCTGCCGAGCCTGAGGTAACCCGCCGCTATCTGGAAGAGGCCGGTGAGCAGGGTCGCCGCCAGCAAATATTGCAGGCCATGCTCCTTGACCAGGGTCACCATCAGGAGCGCCATGGCGCCGGTCGCGGCGGAGATCATGCCGGGGCGACCCCCGACGAAGGCGATGACCACGGCAATACAGAAGGAGGCATAGAGGCCGACCTTGGGGTCGACTCCGGCGATGATGGAGAAGGCGATGGCCTCCGGGATCAGCGCCAGGGCGACGACGATACCCGACAGCAGATCGCCCCGTATGTTGGAGAACCACTCTTGTCTTGCACGTTCCAGCATGGGGATTTTCTCGCTCGTTGAGGATCCATGACCACTCGTTGCCATAGTTCTGGGGTCAGGTGGCATTCTGGCAGGATCGCATTGTTGTATTGGTATGTGAGGGGTGAACAAAAACGCTCCGGTTGGGGCAACCGGAATCAGGCGGCGCAGAGGGTGAGTCAGGGCGGCGTGACGGTCACGCCAGAGCGTAAAACAGGCATAGGGAGCGCATGTTAACAGCCTGGGTGGCGGCATGAAAGCCCGGGGCTTTATTGCAGAAAGATTGCCCGGGAGGTTAAGGCACGCTGGTGATCACGATCTCTTTTTTAAGCGAGAAATGCTGGTTTTAAGTGCAATCGTCATATGTTCACTATGTAATACATTGTATTTAAGTAGTTAAATTCCATCTTTGTTTCATTGGTAGCATGTTTCTCTATTGGCGATCCCTGTTCTAAAGGGGCCTGCCATTCAGCCGCCTCATCCGGATGGCTCAAACATCAGGCCTCTGTGTTGTTTCCACTTGTTTGCATGTTATTCAGCCCCTATTGGGGTTGATGTCGAACAATATCGTCACCTTTTACAAGCAACCTGATTACATGAATACAACCTACGCATTAGACCTCCTCTCCCGGTTTGAGCAGGCCAGCGATGAACGCACCATAGTGGCGTTGTTGCGCCAGCTGTCGGTACAGGCAGGCTTTGACTATTTCCGGCTGGCTCTGCTGTTTCCAAGTTCCATACAGCGCCCGGATGTCATCATTTTCAACGGTTGCCCCCAAGACTGGGTCGATGCCTATACCCAGGCAAATTTCTTTGCCATTGATCCCGTCGTGCAGCGTGCCATGGTGCAGAGCACTCCTATCCTGTGGGCGGAGATCATGGCGCAGGGGACATGTGATGAGCAGAGTCTGACAGTCATGACGCTGGCACAGGAGGCAGGGTTGCGTGACGGCATCACCTTCCCCTGGCATGGCGCCAACGGGCATGTGGGTCTGCTCTCCCTGATCACTCGTGAACCCCGCACCGAGCAGGAGTGGTTGGCGGTTGTACCCTCGCTGACCTGGCTCTCCATGCATATCTTCGAGGCTGTGGTACGGATCTGTCTGGTGGGGTCGTCACCTCACGATGCCCTGAGCCTGCGTGAACTGGAAGTATGCCGTTGGGCTGCGGAGGGCAAGCAGGTGAGTGATATTGCCCAGATCCTGGGGATCACCCCCCGTACGGTGACATTTCATCTGAACAATGTGGTGAGCAAGCTGGGGGCGAGCAGCAAGTGCCAGGCCATCTCCTGGGCACTCAAGCAGGGAGTCGTCCGCTTGAATGTGGAGCTGGCATCCGTTGCCAATGTGGATGAACAGCAGTGATCTCGTCCGCATGGCGCAATGTGTTGCTCAAAAAATGGAACATTGAACTGGTCAGGCAATGATTGGTGGATGAAAACGTTGAAAAGCACAATTTGTTGCGCTAGAAATGCTAAGGCGTGGTGGCGTCTAGATGGTAACTGATTGAAATTATTCAATTAAAAAGAATGGCATGGTCACTGCTAATGGCTTCGGTCGAGTGTCATTACCGTTCAACCCATCAGGAGCAAACTCATGCCAACTCCATGTTATATCAGCATCGAAGGTAAAACCCAGGGCAACATCACCGCCGGTGCCTTCACCTCCGACTCCGTCGGCAACATCTTCGTGCAGGGTCACGAAGACGAGATGCTGGTCCAAGAGTTCCAGCACGTCGTTACCGTGCCGACCGATCCGCAATCCGGTCAGCCCGCCGGCCAGCGTGTCCACAAGCCGTTCAAGTTCACCGTGGCCCTGAACAAGGCCGTGCCGCTGATGTACAACTCCCTGGCTTCCGGCGAGATGCTGCCGAAAGTGACCCTGAAGTGGTATCGCACCTCGGTTGAGGGCAAGCAGGAACACTTCTTCTCTACCGTGCTGACCGATGCCACCATCGTCGACATCGATTGTCAGATGCCTCACTGCCAGGATCCGGCGAAGTCTGACTTCACCCAGCTGATCCAGGTCTCCATGGCCTATCGCAAGATTGACTGGGAACACACAGTGGCCGGCACCTCTGGCGCCGATGACTGGCGTGCCCCCATCGAGGCATAAGCCCCGATTTTTTATCAACGTTATTCCTTGGTAGTGCCCCCCCAGGGTTCTGGCGTCGTCAGTGTCAGCGCTCGCCAGACCCGTGCAAGCTTTCTCCGACCCGTTCAACCGGATGTGGTCGGAGCTTTTGTGCTTTGCCATATGGCCACAAGGCGGCTTTATGGCAAAACACAACAGAGGCCAGCCGTGATGTGTCCCACTATTGGATTGCTCGGTGGCATCGGCACCGAGCACGAGGATTTTCATCCCTCCCTGATAGTTGCCGCCAGTCCGGATCTATTCCTGGATGGCAAGCCAGTGGCCTGGCCGGGGGATCCGCTGGCCTCCACGACAACCCCCCGTCCGTGCAGCCTCTCGGGAGGAGGTATTGGTCCTGGGTTTTTTGATACCGGGTTGCCAGTCGGGGAGCCGTCATCGGCGGTGTGGTGATAGTTGCAAGCAGCGGACAGGCAGGATAAGGAGTCACTGATGGCAGACAGCACAGGATTACAATTTACCGTCAAGGTGGGGACGCTGCCCGAGAGCACCTTGGTGGTGGCCGAGTTTGCGCTGGACGAGGGGTTGAACCAACCATTCAACCTGCGCCTGGAGCTGGCGAGCAGCCAGCCTGACATCGACTTTGGCGCCGTGCTGGACCAGCCGTGCAAGCTGCTGGTGTGGTACAACGGCGAGCTGCAGCGCCGGGTGTGCGGGGTGGTGAGTGAGTTTGCTCAAGGGGACAGCGGCTTTCGCCGCACCCGCTACACCCTGGAGGTGAAACCGGCGCTGTGGCGGCTATCCCTTCGCCAGAACTCCCGCATCTTCCAGGCGCAAAAGCCCGATGAAATCCTCTCCATTCTGTTGCAAGAGCACGGCATCACCGATTATGCCTTTGCCCTGAAAAACGAGCACGCCCAGCGGGAATACTGCGTCCAGTACCGGGAGACCGACCTCGATTTCGTCAACCGATTGGCCGCAGAAGAAGGCTTGTTCTACTTCCACGAATTCGAGCAAGGCAAGCATCGTATCGTGTTTGCCGATGACGCGGCGGCGCTGACCGCCGGCCCCGAGCTCTTCTTCAACCTCGGTAACCGTTCCCTCGAGCAAGGCCCCTATGTGCGGCAGTTCCACTACCGCGAGGCGGTGCGCCCCTCGGATGTGGAGCTCAAAGACTACAGCTTCAAGACCCCGGCTTATGGCCTCTCCCACAAGAAAGTGGGGGCGGAGCTGACCCACCAGCGCGACACCTACCAGCACTTCGACTATCCGGGCCGCTACAAGCTGGACCCGAGCGGCAAGGCCTTTGCCCAGCACCGACTCGATGCCCTGCGCAATGACGCCGTCACCGGCAGTGGCAAGTCCAACTGCGCCGCCCTGCTGCCGGGCCAGTATTTTTCGCTGACCGAACACCCCAATGGCAACCTGAATACTGATTGGCAAGTGGTGCGCATCCAGCACACTGGCCTGCAGCCCCAGGCGCTGGAAGAGGAGGGGGGGAGCGGCCCCACCGTCTATCACAACGAATTCGGGGTGGTGAAAGCGAGCACTACCTGGCGAGCGCTGATGCCGGCCAGGCCCATGGTGGACGGTCCGCAAATCGCCATGGTGGTGGGCCCGGAGGGGGAGGAGATTTACTGCGACGAGCACGGCCGGGTGAAGCTGCAATTCCCGTGGGACAGGTATGGCAGCTCCAACGACCAGAGCTCCTGCTGGGTGCGGGTATCTCAGGGCTGGGCGGGGGGTCAATACGGCATGATGGCCATCCCGCGCATCGGCCACGAGGTCATCGTGAGTTTCCTCGAAGGGGACCCGGACCAGCCCATCGTCACGGGTCGCACCTTCCACGCCACCAACCGCCCGCCGTACGAGTTGCCAGCCAACAAGACCCGCACCGTGCTGCGCACCGAAACCCACCAGGGGGAGGGGTTCAACGAGCTGCGCTTCGAAGACCAGGCTGGGCAGGAAGAGATCTACATCCACGGTCAGAAAGACCTGAACCTGCTTATCGAGAACGACGCCGCTTGGCATATCAAGCATGACCAGCACGCCGATATCGACAACGAGCGAGTCACCCGCATCAAGGCCAATGACCACCTGACGGTGGAAGGCGAGAAGCGCGACCAGATCAAGGGGGACTACTCGCTCAGCGTGGATGCCAGCCTGCACCAGAAGCTGGGCCAGTCCCTGCTGGTTGATGCAGGTAGCGAGGTGCACCACAAGGCGGGTATGAAAATCGTGATGGAGGCGGGGGCCGAGCTGACGCTCAAAGTGGGTGGCAGCTTTGTGAAGCTGGATGCCGGCGGAGTCACGCTTTCGGGCGGCTCCATCAAGATGAACTCAGGTGGCAGCCCGGGGTCAGGCTCTGGTTGGGGGGGCAAGGCCCCCATTCTTCCAGGCAATGTTGAGGTGCCAGCACCACCACCGGCAACTTTGCCAGTTCCGGCCATTCACAAGAGCATGGAGTCCATGGCACCGCTGGCCAAGTTTTGTCCGCTCGCGCCACCACCACCCGCCCCACCCCAGTTTGCCGGGGGGCCACCAGTGCCACCACCCGCGCCACCCCAGCTTGCCGGAGGGCCATCGATGCCACCGCCGCCGCCACCCGTTGCGGCCAAAGGGGAGGGCAAAAAGCCGGCAAAGAAGTGGGCGACGGTAGAGATATCCAAAGCGGATGAAGCGCTCAGATACTATTCGGCGCAGGGGTACACATTGCTCAATAACTATTTGCGTGATCGCCCCTACAAGCAGCGAGAGGCCATCGATACCCTGCTTAGTCGCAGCTATTTGAATGATGAGCCGACATCCGCGAGTGAGTTTGACCAGGCAATGAAGGCCTATGTTGCCGATGTGGAGGCTGGTCTGGCGAAATTGCCGGCCTCACCCGGTTTGTCTTTCGTCTACCGGGGGTTGGCGCTGGACAAGCCGGAGCTTGCAGCCTTGAAAGAGCAGTTCACAGGGGTGGGCAATATCGTTGTTGAGCCAGGATTCATGAGTACCTCACCGGAAAAGGCCTGGGTCAACGATACCTTGTTGAGGATCCGCCTGCCTGCCGGTCATGGTGGCCGTCTGCTGGGAGACGCTGCTCACTTCAAGGGGGAAGCTGAGATGCTGTTTCCGACGCAGACTAGGCTAAGGGTCGATCGGGTGGTTTCCTCCATGAGCGGCGATTTCGATACCTTGCTCAATACAATTCCAACCTCTGACAATGCATCGGATAACCGCAGCAGGATCAAGCGACTGATCGAGGTATCCGTACTATGACGTTATCTGATTGGCTCGCTGGCAAGAAAGCGGGTGAAATATATGCCGTCATCGATGGAGCGCTAGCAGCGTCAGCCGTGGCAGATTTCTATACATATGACGGAGAGAATGCAAATCCACTTTTTGCCGGCACCGCTTTCGATGAGCAGTCTGCGTTGGGGCCCTGGTTGTTACCTGCACCTTCCACTGAGTTCATGACTGCTAATCCTGTCCTGAACGGCTTCTACCTGATCAGTGACCAATCAGTGGAGCTGATTCGTCGTCATTGGCAGAGCCTGATAGAAGCGATACGCGAGGGAGAAGCAGTCTGGCTTCGTTTCTCTGACCCGCGTGTTTTTCTGCCTATGCTCAGCGCCATGACCCCTGATGAACGCGATAGTGTGCTGGGGCCCTGTTCCGGGCTCTGGATCCATGGCAAGGCCTTCTCTCGCACACCTCATGCCCGGTTCCAACCCGCATTGCAAACCCCCTGGTTTCATATCCGGTCTCATCATCTGGTTGGACTTTACGACGAGAACCGTCATGCCTACATCTTGCGGCGGCGGTTATGGCAGACCATGACGGCTATGATGGAGCGCCATCCTGACCCGGCCGGGACCATTTTAACCACACTCAAACAGGCCAATCAGGATGGGCTGCAAGAGGATGTGCGCGATGGTGTGGTGGCTGGCGCCTTGGCCTTGCAGGCCAATCTGGTTCTTGAAGAGATACGGGGGCCATTGATGCTGACCGACGATGAACTGGTTCAGGTAGCCAACTGGCTGAACAAACATCACGAATTGACAGGAGTATTCTGATGGCGGCAGATCCCCACTGTATCCCTTGCGAGCGTTACGAAAACTGGATAGAGATCGATGTTCGTGATGAGCACAATTGCTCGTTCAAGGGGCTCAAGGCGACTTTGACTGACGAAACAGGCAAGTCAGAGACGGTCACCCTTAAGGATGGGCCCACCTTGGTGCGAGGTTTTGCAGTTGGCCCGGTGACAGTAAAAATCGAGACGCCAGCCTGGCTCAAGGCGGCGCAGTCCCGTGAGGTCCTCAAGGAGGGTGAGGCCACACAGGTACCCGCTTATACCGACAAACTCTTCGGGCACTGCGACGTCAAACGAGAGCATATCAAGGTGACCACCGGCGACCTCTGCCTCACTGAACCAGAGCAGCCACTACCGAAAGAACATCAGGCAGGGCAGGCTCAGCCTCCCCGCTTTTTCACCAAACACTCCTATGTGATTGAGGTGAAGGGCTATCAGCTCACCACTCTACGTATCGGTGTATTTTTCGATGGCACCGGCAACAACACCCACAATGCTGAGAATGGTTTGAAGAAAGTGGAACAGTGGTTGCTTGAGACATGCGCTGATCCAGCTCAACGAGAGAAAGAGTTACGCGGTTGTCAGATGGGGCTTCGACCAGTGGACGGCAGTTCAGCCAATGATGTAACCAACGTGGGCAAGCTTAGTCTCTTGTACCTTCGGGGGGAAAGAACCTTAAGTGCAGGTGCTTACATCAGTGGTATTGGTACTCGTGACCCGGTGACCGGTAAAGAGGGAAAGGAATATCGTTCCGATGATACAGTGACCCAAGGGTTGGATCTCGACTTAAGCGGTGAAAACACCTCGATCATTGGTAAGGTGGCGGAGGCGTGCGAACATAAAATTGCACAAGCGATTGCTACTGATTTGAAACAGATTCTACTTAAGGTGGGGTGCATTCACCGGATAGTGTTTGATGTATTTGGTTTTAGCCGGGGGGCTGCGGCAGCTCGCCATTTTGTCAATGTAATCGATCAGAAAGCCGATCATCCTCTTGTCAAGGCGGTGGCAAGTGATCCCGCTATTCGGCTGAAGGCTGGATTTGACTGGGCCAGCCGGGATGATGTCCGAATCGCGTTTGTCGGCCTGTTTGATACGGTCAAATCCTCCTTTAATCCCAGGGTCAATATCCGTTTGAATGCTGAGAGTGCCGAGCGGGTTGTACATCTCACCGCGCTGGATGAGGTGCGCAAACACTTTCCACTTTCGCGTATTACCCCTGATGCGGCAGGCACCAGCATTGCACCGCACTTTACCGAGCTGGCACTGCCTGGTGCGCACTCCGACATCGGCGGCGGTTATTACAGCCGTTGGAGTTTGGGTAATCCCAATAGCACACCGGCTTTGACTGAATGTATCGAGTTGGAACGCTTTATGAGTGAAGAAGATGTGCAGACTCAGGATTCCACAAGTCGAGCCTATCAGCAGGCGCGAGCCTATGCCGATGAAAAGGTTTCACAGGGCTGGGTTGAACGAATCAATCTCAGTTTTCCACGGGGGGCAACGCCTCCTCTTGGAGCTATTAGCTTGATCACTTACTCATTTCGACGAACTCGAGGAAAAGATAATCCTTGGCCGAAAAAAGCTGTGTATGTCGAGGTGGTGATGAATCGTGTAGTAGAAGGAGAGTACTCCCGTATCCCCCTTCATCTAATGGTTGAATCCGCGAGGGCTGTTGGGGTGCCATTCAAAGAATGGATTGGTAAAGAAAGAGCATTTCAACTTGAGCCCCTTTCTGCTAAGAAGCCGGTTTTTGATTTAGAGGCGTTAGATCAACATTGGGCTCAAGCAGCAATAGAACAGGGGGTGGCCAAGAGTCTGGCTCATCAGTTACTCCCGGAAAGCTATCGGGAATTACGCCGTGACTATTTGCATCATAGTGCCAGCAATCAAGGTATTGCTAATCCAGCCAATACCAATAAGTACGAGGAGTCGGTGAGCAAAGAACGTCGCCGCTTGATCGGTAATCAGGAGGCATGATGAAACAATGTATTGCGGTAGTGTTGTTCTGCTTTTCCTTAATGGCCTGTGCTGGTCCGTCAGTATCACAGCCGGTTCAATGGCACTATGGAGTCGGTAGTAATATCGATGATATCTGGGCTAGCAAAACGGAGTTTTCTCGAAATGGGCAGATTTTTTACGCTGATAAGGGCAAGGGAAACTACGGCGCTGCGTTCGAAAAAAATATTATAGGGAAAGAATATTATTGGGCTGGCGGGGGGGGGCTGCCGACGGATGGCGAGCCAATCCCCCATCGTGCGGTTCTTGAAGTTGTCTCGTTTTACGACCAGAAGCGTTATCGCATCAAGGTTGATTTGCCCAAGGATTTGGAACAGCGGATGAGGCAGATCTATCAAGTCGATGGGCGTAAAGAACGTCGTGACTGGCTCTACTTTGGCCTAGCGCCTGGTGGATACTACGAAGTGCTATTGATGGGGCGCAGTCTTGGTGTTAGTCCTGACATATTACTTTCTCGTGGTATTGCAGAAGAAGTCACGGATGATTGGTACGATCAAAAAGTCCCTGTTGCGGAGCAATATGGGATGGATTCATTTATGAGCAAATACGGTGAGCTATTTAACAAGTATCCCGTTCCCAGCGGAATGGCCTGGGCTCCCATCATGGATGCTTACCGTGCGGCGCAGCCCAAGACAGATACAGACCCAGTGGAATGATGGCTTTGCGCTGGATACTCTTATTGCTGCTGTTGCCGTTAGTAGCAATGCCAAGTAGCCCCCACAGGCCCCAAACAACTGGACTGGCGCCATATGGTGGGTTCCAACTCAGATGAACTATGGGTGACCGAGGTACTCTTTTATCGTCAAGGCAAGTTGGTGGATGCCTCGACCAATGGTTCTGCCGGTTTTGTCGGCCCTCAAGCTCTTAAGGCCAAAGATTATCGCTGGCGCATTGGCAAGGGGCGTCGTGATATTCACCCCGCCCCCGATCGGGTAGAAGTGGAGTGGATTTCATTCCACGACAAAAAGCGCTATCGCATTAGCCTTGCCTTGCCAGCAGAACTGGAACGCATGATTGCGCAACCTTATCGCATCAAGGTGAGGGATGAGTGGCGTGAAGTACGTCGAGATAACATTGGCTTAGGTATGGCCACCGGCGGCTATGTGGAGGCGTTTTTAACTAACGCCAAACTGAAGCCTGATATCTTGCTGGCTCGGGGGATTGCTAAGGAAATTCAAACCTCGCAAGACAAGGAAAATCCTGTCACCAAAGTATACAAAGAGTGGTTCGACGATTTTGACGAAGCATACGGTAATGCCTACAAGCAATATCCTACTCCCAGTGGAATGGATTGGGCTCCCATCATGGATGCCTACGGTGCCAAGCAGCCCAAGACAGATTTGGCGCCGGTTGACTAGCGCAGACACGGTTTGCCGACAGGACGGATAAAGAGCGAGCATATCCTGTTGGACTGCAGTGTTCTTGTTGCGAAATGGATAGCTCAACAGCGAAGTATTAGCGGAAGAGCAGATCTTAAGATGCAGGTTGTCGTTTGATAACCCCCCCCATCGAGATGGCGTCGCTGGGGGGATCTTTCTTGGGGTGGTACAAGAGCGGCTGAAAGATAATCGGCCGCCCGACAACCTGAGCCTATGGCAACACCATGGGCCCGGCTACCGCACGGGCGGTTTCATCGCCACGCAGCACCCGCACCAGCTCGAGGGCAAACTCGATGGCGGTGCCTGGGCCCTGGCTGGTGATGAGACGATGGACATCATCCCGCACCACCCGGGCCGTGCTCAGTTGCGCGGCGGGCAGGCGGGCCTGAAAGCCGGGATGGCAGGTGGCGCTGGCATCCCCCAGCAAGCCGTGATGGTGCAGCACCACTGCGGGGGCGGCGCAGATGGCCGCGCGCCAGCGGCCCAGCGCCGCCTGCTCCCTCAGCAGGTCGATGGCAAGCGGGGTGTCGCGGATCACCTCGCTGCCGGGCAGGCCACCTGGCACTACGATGAGTTCGAAGTCGCGGGTCGTCAGCTCGTCGAGGTGGCAATCGGCCACGATCTGTACACCGCGGGAGGCGCAGATCTGACGCGCTCCAGTGGGGCAGCAGGAGGCCAGCACCACCTCTATGCCCCCGCGCACCAGGGTGTCGACGATGGCGACCGTCTCGATCTCCTCCGACCCCGGGGCTACCAATACCAGAACTGTCATCCTACACTCCTTCGTCGCCGGCAGTGTCGCTCTGCTCAGCGCTTCTCTTTGACGGCCTGATAGAGGCCCTGATTGACCGGCACCGCAATGCCGTGGGCGGCGGCCTTGCCGAGCAGGAAACCGGTGATGGCCTCGATCTCGGTCTCACGCCCCTGCTCCATGTCCTGATACATGGAAGAGTAATTGTCGGCGGTGAGTTCCACCACAGTCATCACCCGGCGCAGCAGCTCGTCGCTGCCGGTAGGCTGGCCTTCGGCCTGCATCACGTCGGCGACTTCCACGCAGATCTGTTGCAGCACATCGGCAAAGCGGGGGCCGGCCAGCTCGCCATTCTTGAGCTTGTAAAGCGCCGTGAGCGGATTGATGGCGCAGTTGATGGCGAGTTTCTGCCACTGGCGGGTCAGGATCTGCTCATCCCAGCCGGCTTGGCCTAGGGCGCGAGCGAGTTCATCCGCCAGGTGGGCATGGGCTTTGCCCGCGTCGTTGACCGGGCCGAGCCAGGTTTCGCCCTTGCCGGTGTGGCGGAACACGAAGTGACCGCAGCGCATGGCGCCGTGGCTGGTGACACCGGCAATGACGGGGTTATGCGGAAACAGCTGCACCACCTGTTCGGCTATCCCCATGCCATTGTGCAGCAGCACGATGGGAACCCCTGCCGCCAGCTTGCCTGCCAGGGGCGTCAGGGCCGACACCACCTGACCCGCCTTGGTCATAACCAACAGTCGCTGGATGGCGCCGGGCTTGTCGATGAAGCCCCGCTCGATGGCGATCAGCTGGGTGTGGCCCTCGAGGGAGGTGAAATCGATGCCGGGGTGCAGGGTGGCGCGGTGCCGCTCGCTCAGCAGGACACGGGTCGGCTGGCCACTTTGGGTCAGCAAGGAGGCGAAGACGCCGCCCAGGGCACCACAGCCCAGCAAGGACCATCGGGGGGAGGAGGGGTGTCGGCTGTTTTTCAGGTTGTTGTCGCGTAATCCGCTTGGCATGGAGAGGCTCAATCAGGGTAGTGGCTGCATTCCGAACAACCCGCTACCGGGGATAAGTGAAGATGTCGCTAGGCGGACACTAACGGGTCTCGCCATTCCTGTGCGCTGGGGATTCTAGCAGAGCAATCCCATCGAAATCAGCAAATTTGCCCATTTTCTGGTAGATTTGCCCCTTTGTCAGCACAACCTGAAGTACAGCATGAGGAGCCCGGCTATGCCGTCATTCGATATTGTCTCTGAAGTCAAAATGAACGAGGTGTTGAACGCCGTCGATAACGCCAATCGTGAACTGGCGACCCGTTTCGATTTTCGTGGTGTAGAAGCCAGCTTCGAATTGAACAAGGAAGAGGTCAAGCTGGAAGCCGATGCGGATTTCCAGCTCAAGCAGATGGTCGAGATCCTGCGCGCAGCCTTGCTCAAGCGCAACATCGAGAACAGCTCGATGGACGTGGGTGACAGCGTTCACTCCGGCAAGCGTTTCCACCTGACGGTGAAGTTCAAGCAGGGGATCGAGAAAGAGACCGCCAAGAAGGTGGTGAAGCTTATCAAGGATTCCAAGATCAAGGTGCAGGCCGCCATTCAGGGCGACGAAGTGCGCGTCACCGGCAAGAAGCGCGATGACCTGCAGGAAGCCATGGCACTGGTGCGTGGCGCCGAGCTGGGTCAGCCGATGCAGTTCCAGAACTTCCGCGATTGATGATGAAGGGGGGAAGGGCCCTGGTCACTCCCCTCATCGAGGAAGCGCCATAAAAAAACCGGAGCAGCTGCTCCGGTTTTTTGTGTCCGTGTGACGAGTTCGATTAGAACTTGTAGGTCACGGAGAAGTAGTGGCCGAAACCAGTGGTCTTCAGACCGTAGGAACCGTTCTGGATGCCATAGATGTCGTTGAAGTACTTCAGACCGTAACCGACGGCGTAGCGGTCGGAGTGCCAGTACAGGCCGTTGAACATGGCGGTACCGTCGGTGGAAGTGTCCTTGGCATCAAACAGGTGATCCAGGTAGCCCTGATAGGCTACGAAGCTGCCGTTGGAGAAGGTGTAGAAAGGCTTGAACCAGTTCATGGAGAACTGATAGCCGTTCCAGCCCTGCTCGCCGCCGCCTTCGTTGACGTGACGGGCATACAGGTTCATGCCAACCTTGCCGAACCAGGGCACTTGTACGTCTGCACCCAGACCGGTCATGGCTTCAAACAGACCATCCGGACCACCTACGTTGATCAGGTTGGCGATGTAGACTTCCTGCACCGGGCCGAAGGAGAGATCTTTGCCGGTCATGGCATCGATGGAGATACGCGGTGCGAACTTGATGAACAGGTTGTCTTGGTTGTGTTTGTCGTCGTGACGGTTCTGGAAGATGTCGAACACGTCAACGTAACCGTACAGATCGAAGATACCAGAGCGGCCACCAAACTCCATTTCGAAGTAGGTATCGTTGTAACCACCTTCAGATTCGCTGTAGGGCAGCTGATCGATGGTGTGCATCACGTTGAACTGGAACCACTTGTAGTCGTTCTTGTGGATGTCGCCGCTGTAATCGGCAGCAAGGGCCGGAGTGGCGGATGCAGCCAGCAGACCGGCAGCGATCAGAGTCTTGGTAAATTTGGCCATTTTATTGGTCTCTTGTGCGTTAGTTGAGGTTTTCCGTAGCCTGCCCACAAGGAGCGGAAGGGATTCTAGCCAAATAAATTCATCGGATAAACAAGAGCCAGGGAACTTTGTCCGGTTTTGTGAATCTAATCACCCCCAAAATGGCGCAAACGCTTGCTATTTGTCCGCTTGTGGTAACAAAGTATCGCCTCGTTTGGCAACCATGATGATCAGTATCATGACCGGAATGCCGAGCAGACTGGTGCCGACGAAGAAGCTGCTGTAGCCGATCTGTTCGACCATCTGACCGGAAAAACCCGCCAGCAGCTTGGGCATCAGCAACATGATGGAGCTGAACAGGGCGTACTGGGTCGCCGAGAAGGCGACGTTGGTCAGGCTCGACAGATAGGTCACGAAGGCCGCCGTCGCAATGCCGGCGCTGAGGTTGTCCAGGGAGATGATCAGGGTCAGCAGCTCCAGATCGTGACCCACCTCGTTGAGCAGGGCGAACAGCAGATTGGTGCTGGCGGTGAGCACGGCGCCGAGAAACAGGATGCGCAACGTACCGAAGCGCATCACCAACACGCCCCCCAGGGCCGCCCCCACCAGCGTCATGATGACGCCGTACACCTTGGTGATGGTGGCCACCTCCGTCTTGCTGAACTGCAGATCCACATAGAAGCTGTTGGACATCACCCCCATCACCACATCCGAGATGCGATAGCAGGCGATGAGTCCCAGGATCAGCAGGGCCGAGCCGCCGTAGCGACGGAAGAAATCGGCAAAGGGGCACCAGATGGCTTCATAGGTCCAGGCGCCCAGCCCTGCCAGGGTCTTGGGCCAACCCCGCTCGAGCAGCAGCGCCTTGCGCTCCATCTGCTGCTCGTTCTGGCGATGGAGGTCGATATCCGGCTCGTGGCTGAGCAGTGTGGTGATGACGCCGAGGGACATGAGTCCCGCCATCAGCAGGTAGGTGAGCTGCCAGCCGCGGTAGTCGTAGCTGTCGTTGCTGCCAAGCCAGGCCGCCAGCGCCAGCGCCCCCGCCCCCGCCATTATCATCGCGAGCCGGTAACCCGTCATGTAGGAGGCTGCCATGGCCGCCTGCAGACGCTCGGGTGCCGACTCGATGCGGTAGGCGTCGATGACGATATCCTGTGTCGCGGAGCAAAACGCCACCAGCAGGGCGAACAGGGCGAGCTGGGCGAGCTGGGTCTTGGGATCGCAATAGGCCATGCCCACCAGGGAGAGGGCGATCAGCACCTGGGAGAGCAGCATCCAGCTGCGTCGCCGTCCCAGCAGCCGGGAGAGCAGCGGCAGCGGCAGTCGATCCACCAGGGGAGACCACAGCCACTTGAAGCCATAGGCCAGCGCCACCCAGCTCATGTAACCGATGTCGGTCAGGCTGACATCGGCTTCGCGCAGCCAGAAGGAGAGGGTGCCGAACACCAGCAGCAAGGGCAGGCCGGAGGAGAAGCCCATGGCAAACAGAGTGAGTACCCGCGCCTCCAGATAGACGGCGAGGGCGTCTCGCCAGCTTGTGGCGCGGTCCGGGGTATGGCTGGGCGGGCGGAGATTGTTCAACTGCCTGACTCCTCAGAGAAAAGGGGGTCATTTTGTCAGGTTCGAGGGGGATAGCCAAGGCAAGCCGAACGGGGCGACCCGGGATTCAGGGGCGTGAGCCGATGCAGTGACGAGGACAGGGCCCCTCGGCCACGAGAAAGGTGGCGCAGGCCATCAGTTGCTGACGCAGCCAGGTGTCGGTGACGAGCTGATGCTCGTCCCACAGGTGCAGGCTGTGGAGCAGGTGCCAGAACACCCCCTCCTGCTCGGTGGCGGGCTCTTTGTCAATCGGGATGGCGGGCAGTGCCTGCCAGTGGGAGAGGAGTTGCCAGCTCAGATCCTCGAGCTGTCGATAAGGAATTTCCCGTGCCAAAAAGTGACGAACCGCCTGGGCCAGCACAATGGCATGTTGGGCAATGTAATCGTGACAAGTCACCGGAACCTCCTCTCTCTGCCTGGTCATACCCCGTCTACATCGGACAAGGCCAGAGTATAGAAAGGGGCGCCGGTGACCCGGGTTACGTCGTGGCGGAATGTGATCCGCCCCGCGTTATTTGTCCGCCAGCAGCACCACTTTTTTCAGGATGATGGGGCTGGTCGGCACGTCATTGGCACGCAGGATGGAGCTGTAGCCGGTCTGCACCTGAGCCAGCTTGTCCAGCACCTCCATGCCCTGCACCACCTGGCCGAACACCGTGTAACCGGCGCCGGCATTGGCGTTGAGGTTGTCGTTGTCCACCAGGTTGAAGTAGAACTGGCGGGTGGCGCTGTCGACCGCCTGGGTGCGGGCCATGGCGATGCTGCCACGCTTGTTGGGCAGGCCGCCCCTGGACTCGTTGACCACGGGGTCGAAGGTCGGCAGGGGCTGGAACTGCTGGTTGTAGCCCCCGCCCTGCACCACGAAGTTCTGGATCACCCGGTGGAACAGGCTGCCGTCATAGCTGCCATCCGCCACGTAGCGCAGGAAGTTCTTCACCGTCTGTGGCGCCTGCTTGGGGGCCAGCTCCACCACTATGTTGCCGTGGTTGGTCTCCATCTGGACTTTTTGTCCGGCGAACGCCAGGGGGGCGATCAGGGTGGCCAGTAACCAGAGAGTCTTCATTTATATGCTCCTTGCTCAGCTCGGCTGGCCTTTGAGATAACCGCGCAGCGCCTCGTCAGCCATGATCTGTTGCAGCACGCTGCCCAGTTGCTGGTTCAGGATGGACTCCAGGTCGGCCATGGTCGGCTCACCCGGCTCTTCCTTGCTGGAAGACATGTTGAACTGCTTGGTCAGTCTGTTGCCCTGGAAGTCGGCGATCACCTGCAGGCTGACCTTGGACTTGGTGACATAGGTGAAGGTCTTCTCTTCCACGGTGACGGCGGCGGTGGAAATGGCCAGGGTCAGGTTGGTGGTGCCGCTGTTGCCCACTTCGAGACCCTGGCTGCGCAGCCCTTCCGCCAGCTTTTCCGCCAGCAGGTTGTTGAGGGGCTGACTGCTGTTGACCAGCACGGGGGCCTTCTCTTTCTTCTTGATGGAGAAGACATAGGCGGCCTCGCGCTTGTCCACCCCTTCCATGGTGATGCGGTTGCCAGAGTAGTACTGCTGGTTGGAGGGGATGACTTGCGGATTGAGCAGCGCCGTCTCCGGCCAGTGGGTGGCACAACCGCCCAGCACCAGGGCGGCCAGCAGCAAGAGTGACTTTTTCATCATGGGTTTCCTTTAGCGTTTGATGGCTTTCAAAATAACGAATTTGCTGTTCGACGCAACGACTTGTGCGTTGGCAAACAAGCGCTTGAGTTTGTTGTGATAGTCCAGATGACGGTTGCCTACTATCCAGAGTTCACCCCCCTGAGGCAACACCCGGTGTGCGTCGGTGAACATCTGCCAGGCGATGTGATCGGTGATCGCCTGCAACTGATGGAAGGGGGGATTGCAGAGGATCCTGTCCGCCGCTCCGACCGCTACATCGTCGAGACAGTTGTTGACCAGGAAGTGGGCCCGCGGCAGGGCAGCCGGCAGGTTGTGCTCGACGTTGAGGCGCGCCGAGGCGACCGCCATGTGGGATTCGTCGATGAAGGTCACCTCCACCTCGCTGTCTTTTGCCAGCAGCGAGAGACCCAGCACCCCGTTGCCGCAGCCCAGGTCTATCACCTTGCGCGCGCTGTGGATCGGCAAATTGTCCAGCATGAAGCGGGCGCCTATATCCAGGCTGGTGCGCGAAAACACGTTGGCATGGTTGTGAATGAGCATGTCGGTGCCCTCCAGCGGCCAGACGGTCGGGAACGGACTGGACAGGGCAGGGCGCTCGGCCTGCGGCTCGCAGTGAATGAGGCGCGCCTTCTTCCAGGCGAGCGAGGTGCGGGTCTCCCCCAGATACTTCTCGAACAGCTTGAGGGTGGAGCTGTGGATGTCCTTGGCTTTGCCGGCGGCCAGGATGCGAGTGGCCGGGGTGACCACCTCGCGCAGGGCCAGCAGTTGCTGCTCCAGCAGCGCCTGATACTTGGAGACCTTGATCACCACCAGTGCAGGGGCAGCGGGCAGCGGGGCCAGGGCGTCCTGCAGGGTTATCTGTGCGGGATCCAGCCCGTTCTCCGCCAGATTGGCCAGGGTGGCCCGTTCGCTGATATGGGAGTCGCTCACGCAGACCGGGCCATGGCCGTGCAGAAAGGCGGCCAGGGCGCCGAAGCCGTCGTTCATGATGATGACGGGGCCAGCATGTTCAAGAGGGGACTCCGCCAATGTGTTGATCAGGTACTCGTCCGCCGCATCCCAGGCCTGCAGGGGATCCTGGCTCTGCCGTGGGTAGCGATACAGGGTCAGACGACAATGGGCAGTGTCGAGCAGGGTTTGCATAAGAAAGAGTCCAACGTGTTGCTGATAGATGACGCCCGCCCGCACCGTGTTGCCCGGCAGGCAGGGAAAGTGGCGCTATTCTAGCGGCGACGGAGAATTTCACCAGCCCGCAGAGAGTAGGCGCCCGGCCTCCTTCTATTTAAAGCGGGCCTGATGCATCCGGCATGCAACCCTGGCTACAATGGCCGGATATCCAACGAGGGAGTATTGCCCGTGAGCATGCAACAACAGATAGAGGCCAAACTGGCCGCCGCCTTGTCCCCCAGTCATCTGGAAGTGATCAACGAGAGCTACATGCACAGGGTGGAGCCGGGATCCGAGAGCCACTTCAAGGTCATAGTGGTGAGCCAGGCTTTTGAGGGGCAGCGCCTGCTGGGGCGCCATCGTCAGGTCAACGGCGTGCTGGCAGAGGAGCTGGCAGGGGCCATCCATGCGTTGGCGCTGCATACCTATACCGAGGCGGAGTGGCAGGCCCGGGAGCAGGCCCCCAAGACCCCGGGCTGTGTCAGCAAGTCCCCCTTTGCCTGAGCCTTTGACCTTTTCATTACCCAATTGTCGATTAATCAACAAAATTGTCATGATGGGGCCGGGGCAGCAGCCGCCGGCACCTGAGAGCATTGGATCAGGGTAATGATTACTTTTTCTAATCAACACCAGGGACGGATAAAATTACCCCTATATGGGTAGTAAAACAAAAAATCCTTTAAAACCACGGCTTGCAGGGATGGAAGGGAAATATTCAGTAGAGGTTAATTTTGTGATAGGACGGGGATTTTCCCCATTTGGCGTGGCGACTGACTTGTCTAAGGTGGTAAACTCAGGCGCTTTTGAATGATCCTGTATGTTGCTGATTTGTTTGTTTCTTCGACAGTTTTCCGTGATGTTGACGGGCTCATTCAACAACTCGTCGTGATGTATTTCTCGGCGCTAACCAACCTGTCTTCCCTTAACGGTAGTGCAAGTGAGTATGATTACAATTAAAAGAGGACTGGACATCCCCGTGCTGGGTGCTCCGGAGCAAGTAATCTACGATGGCCCGGCCATCACCCGTGTTGCTACACTCGGCGAAGAGTTCGTGGGGATGCGTCCTACTATGTTCGTCAAAGTAGGTGATCGCGTCATTAAAGGTCAGGAGCTCTTCGAAGATAAGAAGAATCCCGGCGTTAAATTCACGGCCCCTGCCACCGGTGTGGTTACTGAGATCAACCGTGGTGCCAAGCGTGTTCTGCAATCCGTTGTCATCGACATCGATGGTTCTGACGAGCAGGTGACCTTTGAACACTTTGCGTCTGCCGAGCTGGCACAGCTCGAGCGCAGCAAGGTGCAGGAGATCCTGGTCGCATCAGGCCAATGGACCGCATTGCGTACCCGTCCATTCAGCAAGGTGCCGGCAGTGGGCTCTGCCCCGCGTGCCATCTTCGTCACCGCCATGGACACCAACCCGCTGGCCGCCAACGCCGAGATCATCATCAAGGAACAGGCCCAGGCCTTCCTCGACGGTCTGGCCGTGCTGAGCCGCCTGACCGATGGCACCGTCCACGTCTGCAAGGGCGAGGCGAGCCTGCCGCACGCCTCCCTGGCTCAGGTCAAGGAAGCCGTGTTTGTCGGTCCGCACCCTGCCGGCCTGCCCGGTACCCACATCCACTTCCTGGACCCGGTCGGTGCCAAGAAAGTGCAGTGGCACATCAACTATCAGGATGTGATCGCCTACGGCAAGCTGTTCACCACTGGTCAAATCTTCACCGACAAGGTGATCGCCCTGGCCGGCCCGAACGTGATCAAGCCGCGCCTGCTGCGCACCCGTCTGGGCGCCTGCATCAGCCAGCTGACCAACAACGAGCTGCGTGCGGACGAGAATCGCATCATCTCCGGTTCCCTGCTCAGCGGTGCCAAGGCCGAAGGGGTTCATGACTACCTGGGTCGTTACCACAATCAGGTGAGCGTACTGGGTGAAGGTCGTGAGAAAGAGTTCCTGGGCTGGGTCAAACCCAGTGCCGACAAGTTCTCCATCACCCGTACCACCCTCTCTCATCTGATGAAGGGCAAACTCATCAACTTCACTACCACCACCAACGGTAGTGATCGCTCCATGGTGCCTATCGGCAACTATGAGCGCGTGATGCCGCTCGACATCCTGCCGACCCTGCTGCTGCGGGATCTGGTCTCCGGCGACACCGACAGCGCACAAGCGCTCGGTTGCCTGGAGCTGGATGAGGAAGATCTGGCGCTCTGTACCTTCGTCTGCCCCGGCAAGACAGAGTACGGCCCAGTCTTGCGTGAGTGCCTGACCAAGATAGAACTGGAAGGTTAAGCGATGAGTTTCAAGCAACTTCTTGAAAATATGGAACATCACTTCGAGCCGGGTGGCAAGTACGCCAAGTACTATGCCCTGTTCGAGGCGGCGTATACCCTGTTTTATACCCCCGGGTCCGTGACCCGCAATGCCGCCCACGTCCGTGATGCGATCGATCTGAAGCGCATGATGATCATGGTGTGGCTGGCCGTGTTCCCGGCCATGTTCTGGGGCATGTACAACGTCGGCAACCAGTCCATCGCCGCCATCGCCCATCTGGGCAGCGCGGCCGGTGCCGATACCTGGCAATACACCATAGCGACCCTGCTGGGTGCCTCGCTGGATCCGGCCGTGGCCGGCATCGGCAGCAAGATGCTGATCGGTGCGGCGCACTTTCTGCCCATCTACCTGACCGTGTTCCTGGTCGGTGGCTTCTGGGAAGTGCTGTTCGCCATGGTGCGCAAGCACGAGATCAACGAAGGCTTCTTCGTGACCTCCATCCTGTTCGCCCTGATAGTGCCGCCCGAGCTGCCCTTGTGGCAAGCCGCGCTCGGCATTACCTTCGGCGTGGTGCTGGCCAAGGAAGTGTTCGGCGGTACCGGCAAGAACTTCCTGAACCCGGCCCTGGCGGGTCGTGCGTTCCTGTTCTTCGCCTACCCGGGTCAAATCTCCGGCGATGCCGTCTGGGTGGCCGTTGACGGCTTCTCAGGCGCGACTGCATTGAGCCAGTGGGCTCAGGGCGGCCAGATGGCGCTGATCAACGGTGCCACCGGCGAAGCCATCAGCTGGATGGATGCCTTCCTCGGCAACCTGCCAGGTTCCATCGGTGAAGTCTCCACCCTGATGATCCTCATCGGTGCGGCCATGATCGTCTACATGCGGATCGCCTCCTGGCGCATCATCGCCGGCGTCATGATCGGCATGGTAGCAACCTCCCTGCTGTTCAACGTCATCGGTTCCGATACCAACCCCATGTTCAGCATGCCGTGGCATTGGCATCTGGTGCTGGGCGGCTTTGCCTTCGGCATGGCCTTCATGGCAACCGATCCTGTTTCCGCCGCCTTTACCAACAAGGGCAAGTGGTGGTACGGCGCCCTCATCGGCGTCATGGTCGTGCTGATCCGTGTCGTGAACCCCGCGTTCCCGGAAGGCATGATGCTGGCCATTCTGTTTGCCAACCTGTTTGCCCCCTTGTTTGACCATTTCGTGGCGCAGGCGAACATCAAGCGGAGGATCGCACGTGGCGTTTAATAAAGACTCTACTACCGGCACTCTCGCCGTAGTGACCGGTCTGTGTCTGGTCTGCTCCATCGTGGTCTCCGTGGCCGCCGTGGGTCTGCGTCCGGCCCAGCTGGAAAACAAGGCGCTGGACAAGCAAAGCAACATCTTGTCCGTTGCCGGTGTCGATGTCAGCTCGGTAGCCAAGCGTGACCTGGCCCAGCTGTATGGCGACAAGATTGAAGCGCGTCTGGTGGATCTGGCCACTGGTGAATTCGTTGACGGCGATGCCGACAACTTCGACACCAAGCTGGCGGCCAAAGATCCGGCCAAGAGTGTTCGCCTGGCGCCTGCCGACGACAAGGCCGGCTTGCGTCAGATCTCCAAGCTGATCCCGGTGTTCTTCGCGAAAGATGCCGAGGGCAAGGTCGACAACATCATCCTGCCGATCTACGGCCAGGGTCTGTGGTCCACCATGTATGCCTTCGTGGCGGTCGCGGCCGATGGCCAGACCATCAAGGGCATCACCTACTATGACCACGGTGAAACCCCGGGTCTGGGCGGCGAGATCGAGAACCCGGCCTGGCGCGAGCTGTTCGTCGGCAAGAAGCTGTTCGATCAGGACGGTCAGCCTGCGCTGCGGGTGATCAAGGGCCATGCTCCGGCTGGTTCCGAGCATGAAATCGACGGCCTGTCTGGCGCAACCCTGACCGGTAATGGCGTACAGCACACCTTCGACTTCTGGATGGGCCCCAAGGGCTTCGGTCCCTTCCTGGCCAAGGTACGTGCAGGAGAAATCAACAATGGCTGACAAGAGCGAAATGAAAAAATTGCTGTTGACGCCTGTGCTCGGCAACAACCCCATCGCACTGCAGGTGCTGGGTGTCTGTTCCGCGCTGGCCGTTACCAGCCAGATGAAGACGGCGTTCGTGATGACGCTGGCCGTTACCGCGGTCACCGCCTTCTCCAACCTGTTCATCTCCCTGATCCGCAACCAGATCCCGAACAGCGTGCGGATCATCGCCCAGATGGCGGTGATTGCCTCGCTGGTTATCGTGGTTGACCAGGTGCTCAAGGCCTATGCCTATGACATCTCCAAGCAACTGTCGGTGTTCGTCGGCCTCATCATCACCAACTGTATCGTGATGGGTCGTGCCGAAGCCTATGCCATGAAGAGCGCCCCGCTGCCCTCCTTCCTGGACGGCATCGGCAACGGCCTGGGTTACGGTGCCGTGCTGCTGGTCGTGGCCACGGTGCGTGAAATCCTGGGCTCCGGCACCTGGTTCGGTATCGAGCTGCTGCCGCTGGTGAACAATGGTGGCTGGTATGTGCCTAACGGCCTGCTGCTGCTGCCGCCGAGTGCATTCTTCATCATTGGTCTGATCATCTGGGGCGTGCGCACCAAGGATCCCAAGCAGGTGGAGGCAAAGGATTAAGGTATGGAACACTATCTGAGTCTGTTGATTCGTTCGATTTTCATCGAAAACCTGGCGCTCTCCTTCTTCCTGGGGATGTGTACCTTCCTGGCGGTGTCCAAGAAGGTCAAGACCGCCATGGGCCTCGGCATTGCCGTTATCGTGGTGCAGACCGTTGCCGTTCCGGCCAACAACCTGATCTACAACTACGTGCTCAAAGACGGTGCCCTGGTCTCCGGCCTGGATCTCAGCTTCCTGAGCTTCATCACCTTCATCGGTGTGATTGCGGCCCTGGTGCAGATCCTGGAGATGGCGCTGGACAAGTACTTCCCGGCGCTCTACAACGCCCTCGGCATCTTCCTGCCGCTCATCACGGTGAACTGCGCCATCTTCGGTGGTGTCTCCTTCATGGTGCAGCGTGACTACAACTTCGTGGAGTCCGTAGTCTATGGCGTGGGGTCGGGTGCAGGCTGGATGCTGGCCATCGTGGCGATGGCGGGGATCCGCGAGAAGATGAAGTACTCCGATGTTCCGGAAGGCCTGCGCGGCCTTGGCATCACCTTCATCACCGCGGGTCTGATGGCGCTGGGCTTCATGTCCTTCTCTGGTATTTCCCTGTAATCGGAAAGGAAATATAGATGGAAATTATTCTGGGTGTGGTCATGTTCACCGTGATCCTGCTGGCCTTGGTGGCAGTCATTCTGTTCGCCAAGTCCAAGCTGGTGACCGCGGGTGACGTGACAATCAGCATCAACGGCGACCCGGCCAAGGCTGTCACCAGCCCGGCGGGTGGCAAGCTGCTCGGCGTGCTCGCCGGCAGCGGTATCTTCGTCTCCTCCGCCTGTGGCGGCGGCGGCTCCTGCGGTCAGTGCAAGGTGCGGGTCAAGGCCGGCGGCGGCGACATCCTGCCGACCGAGCTGGATCACATCAGCAAGGGCGAAGCCCGTCATGGCGAGCGTCTGGCCTGTCAGGTCACCGTCCGTTCCGACATGGACATCGAGCTGCCGGAAGAGATCTTCGGCGTGAAGAAGTGGGACTGTACCGTCATCTCCAATGACAACAAGGCCACCTTCATCAAGGAACTCAAGTTGCAGATCCCCGATGGCGAGAGCGTACCGTTCCGCGCCGGTGGTTATATCCAGATCGAAGCCCCTGCCCACCACGTGCAGTACAAGAACTTCGACATCCCCGAGGAGTATCGCGGGGACTGGGATCGCTTCAAGATCTTCGAGCTGGAGTCCAAGGTCAACGAGCCGATCATTCGTGCCTACTCCATGGCGAACTATCCGGAAGAGTTCGGCATCATCATGCTGAACGTGCGGATCGCGACCCCGCCGCCCAGCAACTGGACTGCGCCTCCCGGCCAGATGTCCTCCTACATCTTCAGCCTGAAAGCTGGGGACAAGGTGACCATCTCAGGTCCGTTCGGCGAGTTCTTCGCCAAGGACACCGATGCCGAGATGGTGTTCATCGGTGGTGGTGCCGGTATGGCGCCGATGCGCTCCCACATCTTCGATCAGCTGCGCCGGCTCAAGACCAAGCGCAAGATGAGCTTCTGGTACGGTGCCCGTTCCAAGCGCGAAATGTTCTATGTCGAAGACTTCGACATGCTGGCCGCCGAGAACGACAACTTCCAGTGGCACGTCGCCCTGTCGGATCCGCAACCGGAAGACAACTGGGATGGCTACACCGGCTTCATCCACAACGTCTTGTTCGAGAACTACCTCAAGAACCACGAGGCGCCGGAAGATTGCGAGTTCTACATGTGTGGGCCTCCCGTCATGAACGCTGCCGTCATCAACATGCTGAAAAACCTCGGCGTTGAAGACGAGAACATCCTCCTGGATGACTTTGGTGGTTAATCCATGCACAGTGTTGTAAAGACCTGGCTAGCCTTCGGGCTAGCCTTTTTCTTGACGGGGTGCGGTCAGGAATCGGTCCAATCCAAGCCGGAGATCCACATCACCGGCAGCACCATGGGCACCTACTACTCCATCAAGGTGGCGGATGCCGCCGTCACGGATGCCGCCAAGCTGCAAGCCGAGGTCGATGTCCTGCTGGAGCGGGTCAACGATCAGATGTCCACCTATCGCCCGGATTCCGAGTTGTCGCGCTTCAACCAGCACAAGGGCAGTACCCCGCTGGTGGTCTCCCGTGACACCGCCCGGGTGGTGACCGAGGCCATTCACATTGGCCGCGAGAGCCGCGGGGCGCTGGACGTCACCGTGGGCCCCTTGGTCAATTTGTGGGGCTTTGGGCCGGATGCCAAACCGACCAAGGTGCCATCCGACGAGCTTATTACCCAGACCCGGCAGAAGACGGGCCTCGGCAATCTGCATGTGGTAACCTCGGTCGACGCCGACACCCTGCAAAAGGATATCCCGGACCTCTACGTAGATCTCTCCGCCATCGCCAAGGGCTTTGGGGTGGACAAGGTGGCCGAGTACCTGGAATCCCTGGGGGCGCGCAACTACCTGGTGGAGATCGGCGGCGAGCTGCGGATCAACGGCGTCAACGGCAAGGGTCACCCCTGGCGCGTCGCCATCGAGAAGCCGACCGCCAATGCCGGCTCGGTGCAGGAGGTGATAGTGCCCGGGGACAACGGCGTCGCCACCTCGGGGGATTATCGCAACTACTACGAGCTGGATGGCAAGCGCTTCTCCCACACCATAGATCCGCTGACGGGCAAGCCCATCACCCATCGGATGGTCTCGGTCACCGTGATCCACCCCTCCTGCATGACCGCAGACGGGCTGGCCACGGCGCTGACCGTCATGGGGACTCAGAAGAGCCTGTCCTATGCCAAGGAGCGGGGTCTGGCCATCTTCGTGATCACCAAAACGGACGATGGCTTCGAGGAGGCTTACTCGGATGCCTTCAAGCCCTACCTGGCCAAGCAGCCCGGTTAACAGTGCAGGCGCCGCCATCACTCACCGGGGTGGCGCTGCCTGAGAATCTTGTCGCCGGATGCCGTTGAGCCGTATCTGGTTAAACAGTAAAGGGGTAATACCATGCAGATCTTTCTGATCACCTTCGGGGTGTTTCTGGTGGTGGTGGTGGCCATGGCCATCGGCTACATCTTACAGAAGAAGACTATCTCCGGCTCCTGTGGCGGCCTCGGCACCATAGGGATCGAGAAGGAGTGTGACTGCCCGGAGCCCTGCGACAATCGCAAGAAGAAGATGGCCAAGGAAGAGGCCCGTCGCAAGATGCTGGTGGATAACCGCATCCTCTGAGGGCGAGCGCCCGCTTATGGGGACATCGAGTGCATGCGAGCCGACCCCGGGTCGGCTCGCGTTTTCATGGCGTTCAGTAATCGTATTGGCTACAGGCCTTGTTGCGAAACTCCACCTTCCGCTTTGCCAACTCCTCCCTCGTGCCCAGCTCGTCCCCCTGCTTGATGGCCTTCTCCAGTATCTCGATACGTTCAAACAACCAACTGCACTCGGCGGTCGGATGGTCCTTGGTCATGCCCGTCAGTGGCAGCAGCAGGCAGAGTCCCGGCCAGATTGCTCTCATCTCTCTCCTCCTTGAGTTCCATGTGGATGGTGCCTTGAGAGTCTATCCGCCCGCCTCCTCCCGTGCGCTGGCAGAAATGACAGGGCTGGGGTAGCATAGGATGCCAACTGGTTATTCATACAGTGGTGTTTGACGTCTCGTCATGGCTGTGACGGGGGGCGCGGAACCAGGCTCTTGGTGGTGACCCTGCGAGACGTGACCTTCGGCTCACCGAGATGAGCCCTGCCTCAACCTGGCACCATGTGTCGCAACCGTGCGGCAGGCGCCGACAGCTCAACAGACTCTGGCATGCGCAAGATCATTCACATCGACATGGACTGCTTCTTCGCCGCAGTGGAGATGCGGGACAACCCGGCCCTGCGGGAGGTGCCGCTCGCCATCGGCGGCTCGGCCGACAGGCGCGGCGTCATCTCCACCTGCAACTACGTGGCGCGCCGCTTCGGGGTGCGCTCAGCCATGCCGAGCGCCCTGGCCAGGAAGCTCTGTCCGCCGCTGGTGCTGATCCCCGGGCGGATGACCGTCTACAAGGAGACCTCCCGCCAGTTGCAAGCCATCTTCCTGCGCTACACAGAGCAGGTGGAGCCGCTCTCCCTCGATGAAGCCTACCTCGATGTCACTGACAGCCCCCACTGCGGCGGCAGCGCCACCCTGATGGCGGCCGAGATCCGCGCCGCCATCGCCCTCGAACTGGGGCTGACTGCCTCGGCCGGGGTGGCGCCGAACAAGTTCCTGGCCAAGCTCGCCTCCGAGCAGCGCAAGCCGGATGGCCTGTTCGTGATAAGGCCAGAGGAGGTGGACGAGTTCGTGCGCCAGCTGCCCCTTGGCAAACTGCCCGGCATCGGCCGCAAGACAGCGGAACGGCTGGAGTCCCTCGGGCTCTACTCTTGTGAGGATGCCCGCCAGCTCGGCAACGAGGAGCTGGTGAGCCGTTTCGGCAAGCTCGGGGAGATGCTCGCCGGTCGCATCTGGGGGCATGACGATCAGCCGGTGCAGGCCCGGCGGATACGCAAGAGCATAGGGGTGGAGACGACGCTCGCCAGCGACGTGCTGGATGAAGCCGCCTGCCGGGCCGTGCTCGGCCGGCTCATTCCCGAGCTGGAGCTGCGCTTTGCCAGGGCTTGCCCTGCGGAGGCGTTGATGGGGCAGGGGATCAAGCTGAAGTTTGCCGATTTCCACCAGACTACCGTCTATCGCAAGGGGAGCTACCAGGCGACCCGTTTCCACGATCTGCTGCACGAGGGGCTGCAACGGTCTCAAGGAAAACCCATTCGTCTGCTCGGGCTGGTGGTGGGACTGCCCGGGGCCGGGGAAATCAATCAACTCAGCCTGGATCTCAGTTGATTTGGTTAAGTTTTTGTTTCCAAAACCGATACAGTACTTACATCTTTAGACGTCAGGAAATGTGGCATGAGCTCTCTTTCTGTTCAGGGGCGGATCACCCTGATCGCCGGTTGTTGCCTGTTGGCCAGTGCCGCCGCACTGGTCGCCTCTTCCCTCTTCAACGCGGCGCGCATGCAGGAACAAGTGCTCACCTCCACCACCCTGGAGGGGCAGCACGCGGCAGAAAACTGGATGAAGGCCATGGGGGCCACCCAGGCGGCCAGAGTGACCAGCTACCTCGACGAGGCCTATTTCAGGGCCACCCTGCTGGCGGAGGGCATCCTGTTCCAGCGCAAGAACGCGGCGGACAACTTCGTTCACTCCGAGGCGCTGCGCAGTGCCGTGAACCAGCAGTTGCAGGACGCGGCGGAGTCATCGGCCAACCTGCTCGGGGTCTATGCGGTATTCGAACCCAACCAGCTCGATGGGGAAGATGACAACTATCAGGGCTCGACGGCGCTCGGGGCCAACGACAAGGGACGCTTCTCCAGCTACTGGGCCAGAGTCGATGGCAAGGTGACCCTGGAGGTGATGGACGAGGCGCTGCTGGCCAACGACAAGCCGTCCGGGCACGGCGGCCTGGAGAATGACTGGTACAGTTGCAGCATTCGCAGCAAGGCTCTCTGTTTGCTCGATCCCTATGTGGACGAGGTGGGCTCCCGGCAGGTGCTGATGACCTCGGTGACGGCCCCCTTGCTGGAGCAGGGCAATCTGCTCGGCATGGTCGGGGTCGACATCTCGCTGGCCACCTTGCAAAGCCTGGTGGAGGAGATGGACAAGACGCTCTATGACGGGCAGGGCAAGGTGCTGCTGCTCAGTCACGAGGGGCGGGTAGCCGGGGTCGAAGGGTTCAAGGTCGCCCTTGGGGATACCCTGGCGCAGCAGGGGTTGGCGGCGGATCTCAACGGCTGGCTCGCCAAGGGGGAGGTAGTCACGCGCTGGAGCCCGGATGGCGCCCTGCTGCAGACCTTCGTGCCGGTCAGCATGCGCGGGACGGATCGTCAGTGGGGCATCTACATCGAACTGCCCCGGACCGTGGTGCTCGCCTCCGCCCTGCAACTGCAGGATGAGCTGGAGACCCAGTCCCAGCGCAGCGTCGCCACCCAGCTGCTGATCGGTGGGGCCATCTCAGCCCTTGCCCTGCTCTGCATCTGGCTGATGGCCCAGCGCATCGTCGCCCCTATTCGCACCGTGGTGGCCCGCCTCAAGGACATCGCCAGCGGCGAGGGTGATCTGACCCAGCGCATCGACCTGCGTCGCGATGACGAGATCGGCGAGCTGGCGAAGTGGTTCAACAACTTCCTGGACAAGCTGCAGTCCACCATCAGCCAGGTGATCGATACCGTGGCCGGTACCCGGGCCAGCGCGGCGCTGGCGGCGCAAGGGGCAGCTCGCACCAGTGCCGGCATGCAAGCCCAGTATCAGGAGGTGGATCTGGTGGCGACGGCGTTCGAGGAGCTGAGCGCTACCGCCCTGCAGGTCGCGGGCAATGCCAGCTCGGCGGTGAGCGCAGCCAACCAAGCGGACATGGCGGCCCAGGAGGGCAAATCCGTGGTCGCCGATACCCAGCAGGCCATGTCCAGGCTGATGGCGGTGATCAGCGATGCCAAGCCTGTGGTGGAGCGGTTGGCTGCCAACAGCGACAACATCAACGATATCCTCGTCGTTATTCAGGGAATAGCCGAACAGACCAACCTGCTGGCGCTCAATGCCGCCATCGAGGCGGCGCGGGCCGGTGAACAGGGCCGCGGCTTCGCCGTGGTGGCCGACGAGGTGCGTAACCTGGCCGGTCGCACCCAGAACGCCATCGTCGAGATCCAGACGCTGATCACCGAGCTGCAGTCGGGCACCGAGGCGGTGGTCAAGGCGATCATGACGGGCCACAGCCAGGCGGATGTGACGCTTGGCAAGGTGGAGCTGTCGGTCAGCGTGCTGGAGCAGATCATCCAGGCGGTGGCCACCATCCATCAGATGAACGAGCAGATAGCCAGGGCGGCCCAGGAGCAGAGCGGGGTGGCGGACGAGATCAATCGCAACGTCAGCAATATTCGCGATGTGAGCCACACCATCCGGGCCGAGGCGGCGAGCTCTGCCGACAACGGACGCGAGTTGTCGCAACTGGCGGACAAGCAGCAGCAACTGGTGGGGCAGTTCAGGGTATAGAGATAAGAAAAAAGGCGCCATCCAACCGGAGGCGCCAAACACATTCAGATGACAGACTGGGTTAAATCGCATCGATTTAGCCCTTCTTCCCGCAGAGGAAGAAACACAACACCACAACCGTTGTCGGCCCACTCACAAAAACCACATGTAAACCAACATGGAAGAGAAGGTGTGAGCCATATGGCAACGGATTGCGTGGCGAATTATGTTTATTCACTGGTCGACCCGCAACCGACAATTTATAATGCGCCCCATTAGAAAAACTCATCGTCGGCTGGTGTCATGTCTCGTCGTTTACCCCCGCTCAATGCCCTGAAGGCATTCGAAGCAGCGGCTCGCCACTTAAGCTTTACCCGCGCAGCAGAAGAGTTGTTTGTGACTCAGGCCGCCATCAGTCACCAGATCAAGGCGCTGGAGGAGTACCTCGGCATCAAGCTGTTCCGTCGCAAGAACCGCTCCCTGCTGCTGACCGAGGAGGGGCAGAGCTACTTCCTCGACATCAAGGACATCTTCGCCTCCATCTCCGAGGCCACCGACAAGCTGCTGGCCCGCAGCGCCAAGGGGGCGCTCACCGTCTCCCTGCAGCCGAGTTTCGCCATCCAGTGGCTGGTGCCCAGGCTGGTTAAGTTCAGCGAGCGCCACCCCGACATCGATGTGCGGATCAAGGCGGTGGACATGGACGAGGGATCCCTGACCGACGACGTGGACGTGGCCATCTACTACGGCCGTGGCAACTGGCCCGGACTGCGCTCTGACAAGTTGCACACCGAGTACCTGATCCCGGTCTGTTCACCGCTGCTGCTGACCGGCCCCAAGCCCCTGCGCACCCCTGAGGATCTGACCAGGCACACCCTGCTGCACGACACCTCCCGACGCGATTGGAAGGCCTGGTTCCGTCAGCTCGACATCGACGCCCCGAACGTCAACCAGGGGCCCATCTTCAGCCACTCCACCATGGTGATCCAGGCGGCGATCCACGGTCAGGGGGTGGCGCTCGGTCACAGCGTGCTGGCCCAGCCCGAGATCGAAGCGGGCCGCCTCATCTGCCCGTTCGAGCAGGTGCTGGTGAGCAAGAATGCCTTCTACCTGGTGTGCCAGGAGCAGCAGTCCGATCAGGGCAAGATAGTGGCCTTCCGCGACTGGATGCTGGAGCTGGTGGAGCAGGAGGAGGCCCGTCGCCGGGCCCGTCTCGCCGATGCCTGAGGGGATGGATGTGACAAGAGAGGGGGCGAGCGACGCCCCCGTTCGCATTCTGCTGGCCCACGGTGCGGGCGCCGGCATGGATCATGCCTTTCTCGCCGAGCTGTCGCGCCTGCTGGCGGGGCCGGACATCGAGGTGGTGCGCTTCAACTTCCCCTACATGAGCAAGCGGGCCCTGGATGGCAAGCGCAGGCCGCCGGACCGGCAGCCCGTGCTGCTCGCCCACTGGCGCGAGATGGTGGGCGCATTTGCCCATCCCAGGTTATTTCTGGCAGGCAAGTCCATGGGGGGGCGGATGGCGGCCGAGCTCTATCACGAAGGGGGCGACGAGATGAATGCTGCAGGATTGCTCATTCTCGGGTATCCTTTCCACCCCCCGGCCAGCCCCGACCGCTGGCGGGGTGAGGTGCTCAAGCAGATCACGACGCCGACCCTGCTGCTGCAGGGGGAGCGCGACACCTTTGGCTCTCGCGCCGAGCTGGCCGATTTCCCCTTCTCCTCCGCCGTATCGGTCCACTGGCTGACCGATGGGGATCATGGCTTCAAGCCGAGGAAAGCCAGCGGCGTGAGCGAGCAGGAGAACCTGCGCGAGGCGGCGGAGCGGATCAAGGGGTTTATCGCGGCGACCCCGTCCCGGTGCGTCTGAAGGGGTGGCCGCGCGCAGAGAACGAGGAGAGAGGATGCAAGTCCATCGACATTGGCTGGTGCTGGCGGGTTGCTTCGGCCTGACGGCCACCATGCTGGGAGCCTATGGGGCTCACGGGCTGGCGGCGACCGGCATAGCCCCTTCACTGCTGGCGGCGTTCAACACCGCGGTGCAGTATCAGTTTTTTCACGCCCTGGCCCTGCTGGTGCTGGGGTGGTGCGGCGTGCGCAGCAAGGTGATTACCTTTGTGGGCACGGCCTTTGTGCTGGGGATCCTGGGATTCTCCGGCAGTATTTACGCCATGGTGCTGCTTGGCAGCAAGGGGCTGGGGCTTATCACCCCGGCCGGTGGCCTCTGTTTTATGTTGGGATGGGCGGCTCTGATATGGGCCGGCTGTCGTCTTGGAGGAAAAAATGAATAATCTGCTGCTTTATTGCCGCCCGGGTTTTGAGAAAGAGGCGGCGGCAGAGATCACCGAACGAGCCAGCAACATGCAGTGCTACGGCTTCGCCCGGGTCAAGGACGACAGCGGTTACGTGATTTTCGAGCTGTATGACGAGGAGCAGGCGGATCTGCTGGCCCGCAAGCTGCCGTTCCGTGAGCTCATCTTCATCCGCCAGATGCTGGTGGTGACCCATGAGCTGAAGGATCTGGACCTCTCCGATCGGGTTTCCCCCATCATAGAGGCGACCCGTGACTATGCCATCTGTGGCGACCTGCGGGTGGAAACGGCCGACACCAACGAGGCGAAGGAGCTCTCTGCCTTCTGCCGCAAGTTCACCGTGCCGCTGCGCCAGGCGCTGCGCGGCAACGAGATCCTGACCAAGAAGGAGACGCCGCACCGTCCGGTGTTCCACGCCTTCTTCATGGCCAATGATCACCTGTTGCTGGGGTACTCCTACTCCTTCAACAACTCCGAATTCCACATGGGCATTCCGCGCCTGCGCTGCCCGCCGGACGCCCCGAGCCGCTCCAGCCTCAAGCTGGAAGAGGCCTTCTATGTGTTTGTGCCGCGGGAAGAGTGGGAGCTGCGACTCACCTCCGGCATGAAGGCCGTCGATCTGGGCGCCTGCCCGGGCGGCTGGACCTATCAGCTGGTGCGCCGTGGCATGATGGTGACCGCGGTAGACAACGGCTCCATGGCCCAGTCCCTGATGGATACCGGCCAGGTCAAGCACATTCGCGACGACGGCTTCGTCTGGCGGCCAGGCAAGAAGAACACCTACTGGCTGGTGTGCGACATGGTGGACAAGCCGGCGCGGGTGGTGCACATGATTGCCGACTGGTTCCGCGAGAACGACTGCCAGGAAGCCATGTTCAACCTCAAGCTGCCGATGAAGAAGCGCTATGCCGAGGCGGTGCACAATATCGAGGTGCTGCGGGAGATGCTCAAGGAGATCGACAATGCGTTCGTGATCCAGGCCAAGCAGCTCTACCACGATCGCGAAGAGATCACGGTGCACGTCTACAACAAGTTCTGGGTCTCCAAGCTCGAACCCAAGTCCTGATTCGGGCACCTGCGTCACCTGGGGTGACGCCAAAAAAACCGGACGGGGGTAGCCCCGTCCGGTTTTTGCTTTCTGGCGCCCTCAGAAGCGGTAGTCGAAACGCATCATGGACTCGTCATTGGTGATCTTGAGCTCGATCTGAAGCGGAATGGTCTTGTCGGTGGGGTTGAACTGCATCTTGACGCCGTCACCCCGGAGTTTGACCGCCGTGTTGATACCGCCGGCATTGAACTTGATCCTGGGTTTGTGCTTTTCGAAGGAGAGGCTCACGCTCTTCTCGGCCGTCAGATTGAGTTTCTGGTAGGCAGTGATCCGCTGGGTGCCGTTGCTGTCGGTCATGATGTCCACGCCGAGGGAGAGCGGCTTGGGGCTCTTGAGCAGGTCGTTGGTATCTATGGTGGACCGCCAGGTCTGCTTGGCCGGTTGCTCGAACTGAGGGGGCGGTGTCAACCAGGCGTTGTCGATGGGCCTGTCTAATGCCATGGTACTGCTGCTGAAGATCAGCAAGATGAAGGTAGCACGCATAGTGGATCTCCTTATCCCTCATATGAACATAGTATTCATCTGACGAGGGAGGTAGGGGGATCCTGCATAAAACGAAGGGAGCCGAAGCTCCCTTTTTAAATCAATCAGTTAGATATGATTTATAGACGGTCTATGATGGCCTGGGTGAATTCGCTGGTGGAGGCCGTGCCCCCCAGATCCCGGGTCACCCGATCACCGGATTCGATGGTCGCCCGCACTGCCTCGCGGATGCGTTCGGCCTTGTCCTGCATGCCGAGGTATTCCAGCATCTGGATGGAGGCGAGGATCACCGAGGTCGGGTTGGCGATGTTCTTGCCGGCAATGTCCGGCGCCGAGCCGTGCACCGCTTCGAAGATGGCGGCGCCTTCACCTATGTTGGCACCGGGTGCCATGCCTAAGCCCCCCACCAGACCGGCGCAGAGATCCGAGAGGATGTCGCCGAACAGGTTGGTGGTGACCATGACATCGAACCGCTCCGGGTACATCACCAGGTTCATGCAGGCGGCGTCGACGATCATCTCTTCGTTCTGGATATCCGGATAGCGGGCAGCCACCTCGCGCGCCACTTCCAGGAACAAACCTGAGGTGGACTTGAGGATGTTGGCCTTGTGGATGATGGTGACCTTCTTGCGCCCTTCCTGGCGCGCCAGCTCGAAGGCAAAGGTGACGATGCGTTCGGCCCCGTCGCGGGTGATGATGCTCATCGCCTCGGCGCTCTGGTTGTCATCGCTGCGCTTCTGGCCGGCACCCGAGTACATACCCTCGGTGTTTTCACGCACCGTGATGATGTCGATGTTGTCGTAACGGCTCCTGGTGCCCTTGAAGGAGATCACCGGACGCACGTTGGCGTAGAGGTTGAACTTCTTGCGCAGGGAGACGTTGATTGAGGTGAAGCCGCCGCCGACCGGCGTGGTGAGGGGGCCCTTGAGGCTGACCTTGTTCTTCTCAATCAAATCGAGGGTGGACTGGGGCAGCAGCTCGCCGTGCTTCTCCAGCGCGACCAGACCGGCATCGGCATAGTCATAGTCAAAATCACAGCCGGCGTGGGTCAGGATCTGGATGGCGGATTCGATGATGCTGGGGCCTATGCCGTCGCCCGGAATGACGGTAATTTTTCTTTTTGACATGAGACGTATCCACTTCTAGGGAACAGAGGGGGAGGATTCGGCGGTTTTATACCATTTTTGCACCACTTCCTCCATGTTTCTTTACATTTTTCCCATTTATGTCAACAGGTACGGCCTGTTTCGGGGAATTGTGTGCCGGGGATCACGCCTCCGAATCGGGCTCGGGTGGATAGCGGATCTCCCGCAGATTGAAACCGAGGGGGATGTCCTGCTGCAGCCGCACCAGCCGCTGGGCCAGCAGGGCATTCTCCCTGTGCTGGCGCAGCTTGAGCAGAGGCTTGCTCGCGTCTTCTTGTTGGCAGGCGTCCAGCATGGCGGCCAGACCGCCATATTGCTGCAACAGCTGGGTCGCCGTCTTTGGCCCTATGCCCGGCACGCCCTTGATATTGGAACCGCCGATGCCGGTCAGAGCCCAGAAGTCCACCAGCTGCGCAGGGGCGACGCCATATTGCTGCTGGACGAAGGCCTCATCCAGCCAGCGCTTGTTGAAGTAATCTCGCACCCGGATCTGCGGGCAGATGAGCTGGCAGAAGCCCTTGTCGGTGGAGATGATGGTGGCCCTGGCACCGTGCTGGGCAATTCCACTGGCCAGGGTGGCGATGAGATCGTCCGCCTCGTCGGTCTGGGAGAGCAGGGCATCCACACCGCACTCCCAGAAGGCGTCCTGCAAGTCGGCCAGCCCCTCCCTCAGCTCCTGTGGCATGGGGGTGCGCCCCTCCTTGTAGGCCGGATAGATCTCCTTGCGCCAGCTGTGCACCTCGCCGTCAAACACGGCGATGACATGGGTCGGCTCGCTGCCGGTCAGCAGTTTCTTGCAGGTATTGATGAGGTTGGCGCGGGTGGCGATCAGGGCCTGGGCCGGGGTCAGTGCCTGCTGGGCCTGCACCGCGTGCAGACGGCGGATGAGGTTGAGGGCATCGATGATGAGCAGGTGTGGCCTGAGGTGTTGCATGGCAGGGAGCACTCTTGGCGGTCGGGACGGCCCATTGTAACAAGGGATGGGCGTCATGCTAACCCCGGATGCCAGGGCCGGGAAGTGAAGGAGGGGCACTGGGCCCCTCCTGTCATCACGGGCGCTGCGCCCTTATTTCACGATTTCGTAGCAGGGGATGTACTGGCTGCCAGGCAGCTTCATCCGCTGCTGCCTGACGAAGCTCTCCAGCAGCCTGTCCATCAGGTGCATCAGCTCCTTGTCGCCGTGCAGCTTGAAGGGGCCCTTCTTCTCGATGGCGCGAATGCCTCCCTCCTTGACGTTGCCGGCGACGATGCCGGAGAAGGCGCGCCTCAGGTTTGCCGCCAGCAGTTGGGGCGGCTGGTTGCGGTGCAGATCCAGGCTTGCCATGCTGGCGTGATCCGGCTCGAACGGCAGCTGGAACTCCGGCTCTATGCGCAAGGACCAGTTGAAGGAGTAGGCATCCCCCACCGATTTTCGGTATTCGCGGATCTTCGGCATCGCTTCCTTCATCACCCGCGCCACTTCCGGGGCATCCCCGACGATGATGCGGTAGAGGCTGGTGGCCGGTTCCCCCAGGGTGGCCTTGACGAAGTCGTCGATGGCGCGGAAGTAGTCGGCGCTCTCCTTCGGACCGGTCAGTATGATGGGCATGGGCTGCCGCTCGTTGGCCGGGTGCATCATGATGCCGAGCAGATAGAGCAGCTCCTCGGCAGTGCCGACCCCGCCCGGGAAGATGATGATGCCGTGTCCCAGACGCACGAAGGCCTCCAGTCGCTTCTCGATGTCCGGCAGTATCACCAGCTCGTTGACGATGGGGTTCGGCGGTTCGGCGGCGATGATGGAGGGTTCGGTGAGGCCGATGTAGCGGCCATTGCGCACCCGCTGCTTGGCGTGGCCGACGGCGGCCCCCTTCATGGGCCCTTCCATGGCTCCAGGCCCGCAGCCGGTGCAGATGTTGAGCTCTCGCAGGCCCAGCTCGCTGCCCACGGCGCGAGTGTACTGGTACTCCACCTCGTTGATGGAGTGACCGCCCCAGCAGACCACCAGGTTGGGGTCTGCCCCCGGCAGGATCGCCTTGGCGTTGCGCAGGATGGCGAACACCACGTTGGAGATGTGGGTGGAGTTGGTCAGGTTGACCAGGCGATTGGACTCCAGCTGGGTCGAGACATAGAGGATGTCGCGCAGCACGGAGAACAGGTGCTCCTGGATGCCGCGAATGATCTCGCCATCGACGAAGGCGTGCTCGGGGGCGTTGAACAACTCGAGTTTGACCCCGCGCTCGCGCCGGATCACATGAATGTCGAAGGACTTGAAGCGCTCCAGTATCTCTTTGGAGCTGTCGGTGTGGCTGCCTGAGTTGAGCACCGCCAGCGAGCAGTTGCGAAACAGTTGATAGATATCGCTGGAGGCGGTCTGCTTGAGGCGATCCACCTCAAGTTGGGACAGCAGGTCCATGCTGCCCACGGGATTGATGTGTGTAATCATAATTTCCCCTTTCACTCGCTTGTTATCGTTGTGCTTTCCCTGGGGAGAAAACGGGATGCCATGGCATCCCTCGATTTCGATAGTAGAGGCAAGGGGTGGGGCAGGGGAATAGGGGAAAAGTGCGTTTGCCTGTTTTTTAGCCGTCGTTCAATCCGGATTCAGGCCAGATTGACCTGATCCCGGCCCAAGTTTTTGGAGCTGTAGAGCGCCTTGTCGGCGCGCTCGAATGCGTCCGTAGTATGGTCCCCTTCGCGGAACAGGGTGGCGCCGATGGAGATGGTGATCTCGACCCTGGCATCCCGGAAGCGGAACGGAATGCTCTTGACCGTCTGGCGCAGGTTCTCCAGGGGTTTCTGGAACTTGTCCGGATTGATGTTCGGCAGCAACACCACGAACTCTTCCCCCCCGAAACGGGCGATGAAGTCGGTGTCGCGCAAGGCGTTCTGCAAGGCCTTGGCGACCACCTTCAATGCTTTGTCTCCGGCCATGTGACCGTAGTTGTCATTGATGTTCTTGAAGTGATCGATGTCGATGATGGCCAGACACAGCGGGGTGCCGTACCTCAGCCAGCGCTTGTATTCGAGCTCGAGCCGCTCGTCGAGGGCCGCCCGGTTGTGTACCTGGGTCAGGCTGTCGAGGAACAGCTTGTGCTTCTGGATGGTGAGCCGCTTCTTGTACTCGGCCGTCTCCTCCTTCATCAGTCGCAGCTTGGCTTCCATGTTGGAGAGGTGGGTGAGCAGGTGACGCTCGCGGCTGGCCATGGCCTCCCGCTCCTGCTGCAGGCGGCGTATGGTGTCCAGATGGCTGGAGATGGCCCCCTTGAGGGACTGCGGGGAGTTGTGGGTCGCCATGGTGCGATCGATGGCGGCGAGTTCCCGCTCCAGCGCCTGGCCGCTGAGGTGGGCGGCATTTTGCAGCGCCCGCCCCTCGTCCAGGGACTCGGTAAAGTTGAAATGTACTGCGGAGAGGCTCTCGTTGAGGGAGCTGAGGAAGGCCTGGGAGGATTTACGCTCCTCCCGGGTCCCTTCAATGATGAGCTCGATGATCTGCAGGCAGATCTCCGCCAGCAGGGGCGGTGTGATCCCTCCCAGCAGCTGGCGGCGGATGTCCGCCAGGCTCTCCCCCACGGAGCCGGCAAAGTCGAGCTCGGTGATGAGCCGCTGCAGCTCATCGGAGATCTGGGCGTGGGCCTTGATATCGAAAGAGTCGGTGGGCGCCGGGTTGGAGAGCTCGGTGGCCATCTCGGGGGCGAGCAGTGGCTGGCGTGGCAGCAGCTGGATCTTGATGGCCTGCTGGTAGAACTCCAGCAAGCGGATCACCTTCTTCTGGTGATCGCCTATGCCATAGCCCTCGGGGCTGGCGAGAAACTCCTTGAGGGAGCGACGGGTCTCTTCCGGAAAGCCCTTCAAGGACTTGAGCTGCTTGCTGCCCAGTTCGATGGCGGCCCGGGTCAGACTGATGGACTCCTCCATGGCGTGACCATGTTGTTGCAACAGCTTCTCGATGACCGCGAGGTCGGCGTCGAGCGATGACAGCGGGGGATTGCCATCGAGCTTCTGCTTGAGCTTGGCGAGTCGGTTGTCCAATTCACGATCGTGACCACGGCAGGCCTGCATCAGCTTGCCGATAAACTGGATGCTGCGGGTGCGTTCGGCATCGGAGAACGTGGCCATGCCATCGAGCTCTTGCTGTTTTTGCTGAAGGGATTCCCTGAGTCTTGCCAGTTGTCCTGTTACGGCAGCGATATCATTCATTGTTCAGGTCGCCCTGTTGTCATTATCGTTTTTGTGTCGTCCAGCAACAGTAAGCCAATGAAAGACCCCGTTGAGTACCTTGTTGTCATGGCTTATCCGGCGCTTTCGTCCGTGAAAGCAGAAGCCAATTAACCCATTGCTTTTCATGAGAAGAATTTACTTTTACCAGTCCCTTGTCAATTGCCATCAAGCAGCATTGCCACACATCGCCATTAAAAAATGCGGCCTGTTGGCAATCGATGGCCGCCAGCTCCAACCAGACGCTCTGCTGGTATTTTTCACTGAGTTGCATGGCCCCCGAGAGCGCCAGATAACAGAGGTCGAACAGGCCGTGATGGTCGAGGGCCATCGCCGCCTTGGGCAGGAAGGGATGGCTGACGATGCCGAGGCTGATGTGCCTGTCCAGCGGGTATTCGCAGGGGAAGGCGGCCAGGGTGTCCAGCAGCTCCTGCGCCAGCTGGTGTAGCTGGGCCACGTGGCGCTGGGGCACCACATAGAGCAGGTGTCCCTCGCGCAGATCGTAGATGCGGCCATCCTGGGGGGTCAGTTGATTGATGTAGTGGCCGAAGGCCTGCTCAATCTCGCGGCTGACCTGATATCCATGCTGCTCCAGGTTGTTGACCAGGAAGGGTACCCGGAACAGCAGGTAGTGGAGCTTGTCGTCAAACTCGCTGGTGGGCCGCTCGCTCAGGTACCAGCGATCGGATTTTTGCTGACGCTTGGCCATCTCGCGAGGCCAGCGGCTCATCAGCCGCTGCCAGTTGGCCAGGCCGCTGCGCGGCTCGATGAGCAGGGCCTCGCCCAGCTGTCTGGCATTGAGGCGGGCGACCCGCAGCTTGAGCCAGAGGGTGAAGAACAGGTAGATGAACAGAACCAGCAGCAGGCCAGTGCTGACGCTGGTCCAGAGATAGCGCTCCTGCTGATGCCGGCTCTGGTCGAGGCGCTGCTCCAGCTCCTTGACCTGCTGGGCGCGTTCCACCTGGGCGTAGTTGTCGCGGACGGCCTCCTGCTCCAGATCGAGCTGCTGCTGGCGGACCAGCTCGCTGCGCTGGTGATAATTCTTGTAGCTCTCGAGGGCCTGCTGGAGGTAGCCCTTCTGCTCGTAGGCGATGGCGAGCAGCCGGAAGATTTCAAACTGGCGGCGGATGTCGCCAAGCCGGTTGGCCAGGGTCAGGGCATTCTCCAGCTGAAGGATGGCGATGCCCGCCTCCTGCTGCTTGAGGTGCAGCTCGCCGAGCAGCAACAGGGTGTCGATCAGCGACTCCTTGTCGTCCCCCAGCTCGTGGGACTGGCGCGCCGCATTGAGATAGTTGCGAGCCAGGGTCAGGTTGCCGGTCTGCAGATAGGTCTTGCCTATCTCGAACTTGAGGTGGGCGATGCGGGTGCGGTTGTTGCCCTCGTCCAGCAGATCCAGGGCATTGAAGAAGTAGACCAGCGCCATGTTCATCTCCCTCTGATCCCGGTTGAGGCGGGCGAGCACGATCAGCGCGTCGCTGAGCAGGGAAGGGTTGCCGAGGGCATGGAAGTAGTTGGCCGCTTCGTTGGCATACTGCAGCGCCTTTTGTGGCTCCTGCTCCGCCTGATAGAGGCTGATCATCTGGTTCGACAGCAGACCGAGGAACAGGGGATCCTGCAGATTCTTGGCCTGCTGCTGGGCATCGATATACTCCCCGAGGGCGAGTTGGGGCTGCCCGAGCGCCTGATAGAGGTCCCCTCCCACGGCGCTGACCCAGGCCCTGGCCAGGGGATTCTTGGCCTGCTCCGCCCATTGACGCGCCTCGGTCAGCTGGCGCTTGGCCAGATCGAACTGCCGCCCCTCCATGCTGGCGTTGACGTGCAACAGGCGGCTGTAGACCTGCAGCTGGCTCTCTTTGAGGCCAGGATTGGTCAGCAGTTTGTCAAGCTGTTCGAGCGCCATCGTGCTGGCGCCAGGGGCATGCTCCTGCATCTCCCGGCTGCGGATCTTGAGGTAGAGACCATGGGCCTGCAGCTCGAACTGCTGCTCCTTCTCGGCCATGGCGATGCCCTTGTCGAAGGACTCCTGGGCGGGTTTGGACTGACCCAGCTGCTGCAGGCATTCACCCTGAAGCAGGTAGGCCCCCGTGGTCTGGGTCGCAGTGCCATAGCTCAGGATCGGCTCCCGATAGCCGTACTCCTGACGGTTGCTGATGATCTGCTTGGGGTTATTGGCCGTGCGTTCGAGGAAGGAGGTGGCAATCTGGACACATCTGGCGGGATCGCTCAGCACCAGGGTCTGTGCCTGCTGCAGATCGATAGACAACTGCTCCTTGGCCAGATCCAGATCCGGAGCCGACAGGGAGGACATCATCATTGCCAGAAAAAACAGTTGATTCATTGGATTAAGAACGGCACGGAGGTGCAGGCATGTTATCCAAGCCCACCCCCGCCCGTCCAGAGTTCATTGTTGACATGGGTGATGGGCCTGATCCCCCGGCTTGTAGCGCCGGGTTTACTGGCGGATGAGGCGCAGGTTGGCGGGCACGGGTTCCCAGTCACTGCGGAAGGGGTTGATGTCCAGCCCCCCGCGGCGAGTATAGCGGGCATAGACGGTCAGCTGCTGCGGGGCGCAGAAGTGCTTGAGGTCGATGAAGATGCGCTCTATGCACTGCTCGTGGAACTCGTTGTGCTGACGGAAGGAGATGAGATAGCGCAGCAGCTTCTCCCGATTGAGGCGCGGGCCGCGGTAGTGGATCACCAGGGATCCCCAGTCCGGCTGGCTGGTGACCAGGCAGTTGGACTTGAGCAGATGGCTGTGCAGTGTCTCCTCCACTATGTCCGCCTCTGCGGCCCCTTGCAGCAGGGTCTGGTCAAACTCGTAGCTGTCGATCTCGATGTCCTGCTCGTCGATGCACTCGCCCGGCAGCAGCGCTATCTGGTGAGGGGCCTGATCGAGGGGGAACAGGGTGACGCTCACCTCAGCTCCGGCGCAGGCGCTCAGGTCTTTGGCCAGCAGTGCCTGCACCGCTTCCAGGGAGTCGCAACGGGTCTGGTTGAAGGAGTTGAGGTAGAGCTTGAACGACTTGGATTCGATGAGGTTAGGGCTGGTGGCGGGCACGGCCACTTCGCCGAGCGCAACCACGGGCTTGCCCTTGGCATTGAGCCAGGAGAGTTCGTACAGGGTCCAGACGTCACAGCCCTGGAAGGGCAGCGTCTCGCCAAGGCCGAGATCGTCGCGATTCAGACTGCGTGGCACGGGTTGCAGCAGGGACGGGGTGTACTGGCTGATGTAGGCAGACTGCTGCCCCAGGCTCAGGCCCTGCAACGCGCTGGCGCCTGCGTATCTCTCTTGTTTGCTCATGCTTGTTTGCTCACGCTTGTCTGATAAAGGGTTTGATGGTGCAATGCCCGGATTTTTCGGTCAGGTTCTTGCGGCGATCAGAGGCCGCTATTGTGGGGAATATCGATGTCGGATCAAGTCCTGTCTGCCCTGGAGCAGTTCTTTTTACGCTGGCAGCGCGATGGCGAGGCGAGGCGAGGGCTGCCTCTGTGCGAGTGGGAGGCCGACTGGCGCTCCCCTTGCGAGCTGGATGAGCCCAGAGAGGGGCGGGTGGCCTGGCGTCCGTACCGTCGCCCTGTGCCTGCCGACTTTGCGGCCATGGCCGATGCCCTCGAACTGACCCTGCACCCGAGCGCCCTTGCCCTGTTTGGCCACTGGTTCAGCCGCCCGCTTCCCTGCTCCTACAAGGGGCTGCGCATCGAGCTCATACTGCCGTGGAACGAGGCCGATCTGGATCTGCTCAAGGAGAACCTCATCGGTCACCTGCTGATGCTGCGCAAACTCAAACGCACGCCGTCGCTCTTCATCGCCACCACCCGCAACGAGATGACGCTGGTGTCGCTCGATAACGAAAGCGGCCAGGTGTGGCTGGAGTGGCTGGATTCCGGTCGCCGTCTGGTGCTGGCCCCTTCCCTGCCGGCCTTCCTCGCACGGCTGGAGACCTTGCCGCAGTAAGCGGACCGTTTTTCGCTCGCCCAGTATGTAAAGAAGGGCCTTGCCATCTGGCAAGGCCCTTCTTTCATGGGGGGAACGGCGCAGGTGGAGCTAGTCCTTGAAGTCCCAGGAGAGGTTGGAGACCAACCGGCAGGGATCGCACTTGAAGTCGAAGATCTCGTGCAATGGCGCTGCCAGTGCCCAGTCGTTGCCACAGCTCGGACAGGGGCGAGCCTTCTCCTCGGCCGCACTCAGGCCGCCCACCCGATAGAGATAGTAGTAAGTCGGGATCCCGCAGAGCCCCTCCAGCCGTCTGGCCAGATCGCAGCCCCGGCGCTGCAGTCGGCTGCCCACCTCGCCGATCTCGTGCAGTACCGCGTGCTCGGCGATGGAGCCGTTCATCTGCAACTGATCGCAGGCCTCCCAATCCTCCTGCCACTTGATGATCTGCTTGTGGTCACCGTTGGCGATGGCGGGCAGGCGGTAGAGCGGAATGGGGGCGAAATGATCGCCGCAGCGCAAGGGAGAGCACGTGTGCACAAAGCTGGTGTAGAGCAGCATCCAGCTCGGCCGCTCGCCCTCCTGGCCGCAAGGATCCGTACTGTCGGAGAGCAGATCCATGCCGAGCAGCTGGGGCTTGGGAGCCAGCAGCCCCGCCTGGTGCAGGCCCTGTTCGGCCAGCGCGACCTGCTCGCTCTGGTTGTCCGGGTGCAGGCTGTCCTGCTCCGGGCAGACCACCCGAGTGACAAAGCCGCCATCCTGCATGCTGGTGGGAAACTCCCGCCCCAGGATCTGCCCCTGGTAGCGCAGCATGTCGAGGTAGTTGACTATGGCCGGCTCGGCCTCGCCGAGGGAGGTGTCACGGTAGCATTCAAAGTTGAGTTCGAGGATATACATGGGGAGGCATCAATCCTGCTGCTGTTTGAGCAGCAGGGCGGTCAGGCGATCGACCTTCTGCTCGAGGCGGTTGAGCTGCTCGCCCAGCTGTTGCAAATCGATGGCCTGGGCCGGGGCGGCAACGGCGGGGGCGCTGGCCGGGGCCGGGTCTGTTGACTGGGGTTGTTGCTTCCACTGGCTCAACACCTTGAGCAGCTCGGCCATGGGCACGGGGTGACTGAGGCGGGCCTTGACCATGGCGGTGGAGGGGGTGATCCCCCTGGCACTCAGTTCGTTGGCTATCTGGATGATCTCTTGGGCTGACATCTTGGCTCCTGCGCGGCTCTCTTGCTGCTTGCGGATGGTGGCACAGAGCTTAATCAAAGCCTGCCCATCAGGAAAGCGGTGCTAAAGGGGGAGGCTTAGTTTGTTGAGGTGGGGGAAGCCAGGGGGGGGGTGAGACGTGATGGGGGCACAGAGCTCACACCCCGGCCCTCGGGAAAGCGGGGACGCGGGTCGGCTCAGTTTGCCTGGCGCAGCATCACGTCCAGTTGATCAATGGCTTCGGACCAGTCGGAGTCGTTCCAGAGCGCGTCACGCAGGAACACGGCCTGGGAGGGGCTCCAGAAGCTGGCCTCCGGCAGCAGGGTCTGGTTGTCCAGAGGGTGCTCGCGGATGAAGCGGTGCAGGCTTATCTCGTCATTGGCCAGGCCCAGCTGGGCGAAGAGGGCAGGCATGTCATGGGTCAGCAATTCCATCTCGTGTCTCCTTGAAGGGCGATTGTCGAGAATTATAGCCAGCCGCCACGGCCTTGCCCCCATGGGCTAGGAGGGGAGGCGATGGGGCGGCAGCTCGACCCCGGCGACATGCAGGCCCTGCATGCAGAGCTGGCCCTGGTAATGGCTCTCCCCGTCGCTGGAGAACTCGAACTGGTAATAGGTCAGCAGGCGCAGGGGATTGTGCCCCAGGGCGCGATGGGTGCGGGCCAGCGACAGCAGTTGCAGATCGTGATGCTGGCAGTAGCGCCGCATATATTGCCAGGCCAGCTCCGCCTGGCGGCGCTGTTGCCAGAAGGCCCAGCCGACGACGCCAAGCAGCAAGATTCCAAGCATTTCTCCCATCAGCGGGTTCCTTCTGTGATGTATGGCTTGGGCCGTGCTTCCCGGGGAAAGCACGGCCGCACCGAGAGTGGTTATACCGAGGCGAACAGTCGGCCTATGGCCTGGCCGAGGGCCTCGCTGCGCTCGGGGTCACGCAGTCTTGCCAGCATATCATTGCGCAGGGCGGGCAGTGTCACCAGCTCGGCAAAGACCTGATTGAAGAACTGGGTGGGCTGCAGGGCGAGCTGCTCCAGAAACAATCCGAGCAGCTCGGGATTTTTCAGATCGGGCCAGAGACGGCCTGCGATGGCGAGCAGCAGAGCCGGGCTCGGCCGGGTGTGCAACAGGGTCAGCAGCTTGTTGCTGCGCAAGGCATTACCGGAGCAGGAGGCCAGCGCCCGGCACAGGTAGGCCAGGGTCTCGGCATTGGGTTCGGCGCACTCCTGCTCCTTGCCGATGCGCTCGAGCAGGGCACCTTGCAGCGCCGGGGGCAGGGGGGCGTTTTCCAGGCTCTGGCACAAGGCGTAGAGCGGCTCCAGAGGCAACTTGGGCAGCGCCTTGCACACCAAGGCCAGATTGCGTTCATCCTGCAGTCGCTCCGCCAGATCGGCGAAGCCTTGCAACCCCAGGGCCTGCCACCCCTCTTCTCCTGGCGCCGCCAGGTAGTGGCAGAGGGCCTCGTAGTAGGCGGAAGGCGCCTGCTCCAGCTGACGGGCCAGCTTGGCATGCAGACTGGCCATTTTGGCCTCGGCCGGCCGGAAGGTGTAGGGGTTGTCGGCCAGTCGCTGTGCCTTCTCCTCGTCCAGATCGCCGGTGAGCTTGTAGCCCAGGGTTTCGACCACCTGATCCATGAAGTGCTTGGGGCCGCTGGCGATGAGCAGGCCATGTTCGTCGAGGGCAAACTTGAGGAACCAGAGGTAGTGCCTGGATTCGGCTGGCTGGAAGAAGTGCACACCGAGCCAGGCATGCTGTTGCAGTGGCCAGGGGTAGGGTTCCTGCTGCTGTTCGATGCGAGCGAAGAGATCGCTCGCCAGCGGGCGCACCTGGCGGCCCATGTCGAACAGCTGGAACTGGGTCTCGGCCTGGGTCAGAAATTCGGTCAGGGTATTGATGGCAGACATGAGGGCATCCGGCTAAATGTGATGCGGGCGATTATAAGGAGGCTGCATCAGATAGCCAGAGGCTCAGGTGCGGGCCATGAAAGTGATGGCGGCATGGCAGCCACCCCGGGGGCGGTGTATAGTAACGCCCCTTTTTGGCACGCGTGTTTGAAGAAGGCGGCCTCCCTGCCTCTGGCAGCGGGATGGACGTCGAGACGAGGAAGAGGACGAGATGAATCAATATTTGCTGGTCGCCGGTCTGCTGGGTGAACTCACCGCCGAGTTGCAACGCCTCGAACGCTGGCAAGCCGAGCATCCTGGGGCCGAGGCGCTGGCGAGCGAGCTGCCGTTTTGCGTCGATACCCTGAGCTTCGATCAATGGTTGCAGTTCGTGCTGATACCGCGCATGGAGCAGCTAGTGCTGCTGCAGGCGCCGCTGCCCACCAGCGTATCCCTCTATCCCATGGCGAGCGAAGCCTACAAGGACGAACTGGCCGAAGTGGCCGGGTTGCTGCGCCTCATCGGTCGTTTTGATCTGCTGCTGACCGGAAAAGTGGTGGAGCAATGATCACTACCCTGCCTGCCCAGCCACGGCCCCTGGCCGCGGCGCGCTGCATTGACGATACCCGGGTGGTGGCATGAAGCTGACCCTGCTCTATCAGGATGACTGGCTGGTGGCGGTCAACAAGCCGTCGGGCCTGCTGGTGCATCGCAGCTGGCTCGACAAGGCCGAGACCCGTTTCGCCATGCAGATGACCCGGGATCTCATCGGTGGGCGTCATGTCTACCCTGTGCACCGGCTCGACAGGCCCACCTCCGGGGTGTTGCTGTTTGCGCTGGATCCCGCGGTGGCCCGGACTCTGACCGAGGCGTTTGCCGCCCGTCGGGTGCACAAGGAGTACCTGGCCTTGGTGCGGGGCTGGGCCCCCGAACAGGGGCTGATCGACTATCCCCTCAAGGAGCAGCTGGACAAGATAGCCGACGCCATGAGCGACCCCGATCGCCCCGCCCAGGAGGCGGTGACGGCGTTTCGTCGCCTGCACCAGGTCGAGCTGCCCCATGCCGTCTCCAAGAAGCATCCTACCAGTCGCTATAGCCTGGTTCGACTCTTCCCAAAGACGGGTCGCAAGCATCAGCTGCGTCGTCATCTGGATCACCTGTTCCACCCCATAGTCGGTGACACCACCCATGGTGATGGCCGGCATAATCGCTTCTTTCGCGAGCACTATGGTTGCGAGCGGCTGCTGCTGGTCGCCCACCGCTTGAGCTTCGAGCACCCTGTGCTCAAGGTGCCGATGCGGATCCAGGCGCCACTTGGTCCAGAGGTACTGGGCCTGTTCGCCAGGCTGGGGTGGCCCGCCAGCGAGAGCGACTACGGCGCCTGATACCCGTCATCATTTGTGGCCTCTGACCGGGCTGTGGCATGCTGTAGGCCACGTTCGTCAGAGGAACCACTTATGGCTCAACGAGATACCCCGCTAGCAACCCCGCGTACCCAGACCCTGTCCGGGGCCAAGACTCCGGACAGGGTGCCAGAGCCGGGCCTTATCCTTCGTTCGAGGAGTCGCTGATGGCCGACATCGATATCCTGGTCGGTACCGTCTATGGCTCGGCCATGCTGGTGGCCGAGACACTGCGGGATCACCTGCAAGCCCAGGGGCATGTCTGCCAGCTCTTCGACGAAGCCGAGCTGACTGACATAGACCCATCCCGCTTCTTGCTGATCGTCAGCGCCACCACGGGGCAGGGGGATATTCCTCCCAATCTGCAACCCTTCGCCACGGCCCTGGCCGATCGCGCTCCTTATATGAAGGGATGGCGTTATGCCCTCATTGCCATGGGGGATAGCAGTTATGAACATTTCTGCGGGGCTGGGCGCAGGCTCGATGAACTGTTGCAGGAGTTGGCTGCCGACGCGCTGGTGCCGCGCCTGGAGATAGACGCAACGGTGGAGGATGAACCGGAAGTCGCGGCGCTGGCCTGGTTGAAAACCTGGGAAAATAAGCTGTAACCGGATTGTCAGCGTATTTTAAATTTCGCCCCCGTGAGCTTGCTGACGGGGGCGTGTTATTTTGGGACTCACTTAACCTTCTTTGAAATATATCCCGCACTTTGTCAGGTTATTTTTCCCTCGCCAGATCGGATTTCTCATCCCCATATTCATCAGAACGGCGACACGTCAGAAAATTAAAAGTTCCGCACTGAAAGCGATTTCAATCATGTTTTCGTCACTATTCGATCGATAAAACACTTAATCATCATCGCAAATTAATATTTGAAAGCGCTTTCTTTGGTGTTATTTTGCTGTTTTTTGTGTTTTTTGGGTTTTTTATTGCTTGGTTGTGCCTTTTTGATGTCGGTGTTCGTCCTCCATGATGGGGGCGCGCGATTTGTCACCGTTTTGTGAATCAGCTCATGTTTGTCGCGAAATTGGCTACATATAATCGACCCCGGTTATCGCTGAAACGTTTTTCAGTGATAAGAACTTGAATATCAGGATCACACTCCCAGCGGGAATAAGGAAAATGAAAATGAAAGCAAAGTGGCTCCCGATTGCAGCAGCAGTAACCGCTGCCCTGGCTTCCCAAGCCGCCTTCGCCGTTGATTTCCACGGCTACTTCCGTTCAGGTGTTGGTGTTTCCGGTGACGGGGACATGGTTAAATACAACGTCAACAAGGTTGGTCGTCTGGGTAACGAAAATGATACCTACGGCGAAGTGCAACTGGGTCAGGAAGTCTTCAACAAAGATGGCAAGACTTTCTATGTAGACTCCATGTTTGCCATGACCTCCAACGGTTCCAATGACTGGGAAGGCACCGGTACCGTCTGCAACTTCGACGCCAAACAGTGCAACGGCGACTCCGACTTCGCGCTGCGTCAGTTCAACGTTCAAGCCAAGGGCCTGCTGGGCTTCGCGCCGGAAGCCACCCTCTGGGCCGGTAAGCGTTTCTACCAACGTCACGACATCCACATCTCTGACTTCTACTACTGGAACATCTCCGGTGCCGGTGCCGGTATCGAAGGTATCCAAGCTGGTCCTGGCAAGGTCTCCCTCGCCTGGATCCGCAACGACCGCAGCGCGGCCGATGTGTTCGGTCAGTACACCGAGACCAGCCCTGGCGTCTTCCAGAAGAACGAAGATCTGAACGTCAACACCCTGGACGCGCGTTATGCCGGTATCCCGCTGTGGCAAGACGGCTCCCTGGAAGTGGGCGCCATGTATGCCCTGGTCAACGAGACCGAAGCTCAGAAAGATCTGAAAAACGACAACATGAAGAACGGTCTCATGTTGACCGCCGAACTGACCCAGGGTGTGATGGGCGGCTTCAACAAGACCGTGCTGCAGTACGGTACCGAAGGTTACTCCAAGACCATGGCCTACTACGGTGATGGCTCCTGGTACGGTGCCGAGGCCAAAGACGGTGCCGATGGTTACCGCTTCATCAACTGGGGCGTCATCCCGATGGGTAACTCCTGGGAGATGGGTCACCAGCTGGTCTACGGGGTAGGCAACGAGATGTGGGATGGCCACGACAAGACCGAAACCCTGTCTGCCGTTATCCGCCCGATGTACAAGTGGGATGACTTCAACAAGACCATCTTCGAAGGTGGTGTGTTCAAGGACAAGACCAGCTACAACAACGGTGGCAGCGACAAGGATGGTGGTTACAAGCTGACCCTGGCGCAGGCCTGGTCTGCCGGCTCCAGCTTCTGGGCCCGTCCGGAAATCCGCGTCTTCGCTTCCTATCTGGCTGATACCGAAGCCGATGCTTCCGGTAGCAAGAACAGCTTCGAAGGTGGCACCTCCAAAGACACCTATCAGGTTGGCGTACAAGCAGAAGCCTGGTGGTAAGCAATATCTTCAGTTAAGTTAGTCACTGCCCCCTTATGGGGGCAGTTTTGTTTAGCAGGATTTGGCAACCGGGTTATGGAGATAAGAAGAATGAAACTGGTAAAGATGTCTATCGCGGCCGTGGTTACCGCGCTGTTGGCCGGTTGTTCCGGTAGCATGGTGGTGCCCGTACAGGAACACGCCTCCATCCTGAGTAATGCCGACCAGGCCAAGCAGGCGCTCTCCCAGGCCACCAGTTGCTGCGCAGGGTTCAACGAATTCAATTATGTTTCCTTGCCGGAAGGTGAGACGCTGCTGACCATCGATGGCAAGCAGCCCAGTTATCAATTTGACGAGGGGATGAGCTATCTCGCGGCCTATCGCCTGCCGGTCAATACCGGCAACCTGGCCATCACCCTGGCCTCTCAGGTGAGCAAGACGGTGCTCGTGCCCAAGGTAGTCATGCTGGATGCCCAGTTCAAGGTAACTCGTGTGCTGGGTGAATCTGTCTTCACGTATCAACCCGCCCACCTGCTCGACAATGACAGGATTGAAGGCAAGGTGTTCGTGGATCGCAGCATGCCGGGCAACCCGGCGACCGAAACTTACATGGTGGTCTACGCCCCGGCCGACGAGCTGTCCGGCAGCACCACCATACTGCATCCTGCCAAGGCGTTCGCCCGTGCCAATGGAACGGTTGAGCCGGATATCAAGGATCCCGTGATCCCCCATTCTCCTTGGGGTCTGCTGCAAATAAAGGTCGTTGACATGGCCAAGGGACAAGGCCTGGAAGCCGTGTTCAAGCCCGAATATTCGGACAAGGTGGCGATGAGTCAGGCCAAACCGGCTACGACGGCCGTGGCGGCGACGGCAGCGACCACTGCTGCGGTGGCAGCAACCCCCAGTACACCTGCCCCCGCGATGTTGAGCGAAACAGAGACCTTCTACAGCAGCCAGATCGAGAAGGCGGTCAAGGCCGGGGATATCGACAAGGCAATGCAGCTGGTGAATGAAGCCGAGCGTGCAGGTTCAACCAAGGCGAAATCCGTCTTTATTGATGCGATTAAACGTTCACAAAAGAACTGAATAAGCGGATTTATTCAACGTAATATTTATTGCAGGCCTCCCTTGTTGGAGGCCTTTTTAATCGGTAGACTGGATAATATAAAGCTGCAATGAGTTACATATCGTTACAATTGGTTTCCTTGGGTATTTATTGGTTTCCTTTTGAATTATCATGAAGTGTTTTTTTTCTTTTTGCGGAAAAGCTATAACAATACGAAATAATATTCAAGATAGCCCCCTTCCTGCTTATTTATTATCTTGTGATCTCTCCTCCAAATTTATTATTCCCTTGGCCTCGATGGAGGTATTTCCGACCCTGCTGGGTTATATTCTGTAGGTCAAAATAAACACCCCGGAAAACGCATTCGATGCAGCCATGGATGAAGTACACCGTCATCAATAAACTGCACTGAGTCGTTGTCGGAAAAAAATCCATTCAGGAGCGCACACATGTTAAAAAATGCTTTCTCTAATCTGCAAAAGGTCGGTAAGGCGCTGATGCTGCCCGTATCGGTCTTGCCCGTTGCAGGTATTCTGCTGGGGGTGGGCGCCGCTCACTTCAGCTGGTTGCCGGAAATTGTCTCCCAGCTGATGGAGCAGGCCGGTGGTTCAGTGTTTGGCCAGATGGCGCTGCTGTTCGCCGTCGGCGTGGCACTCGGCTTTACCAATAACGACGGTGTATCCGGTCTGTCTGCCATCGTCGGCTACGGCATCATGGTCGCGACCCTGAAGGTCATGGCACCTGTGATGGGGGTCGAAAGCATCGATACCGGTGTGCTGGGGGGTATCCTCGCCGGTGGTGTCGCTGCCTGGGCGTTCAACCGCTTCTACAAGATCCAGCTGCCCGAGTACCTTGGCTTCTTCGCCGGTAAACGTGCCGTGCCCATCATCACCGGCTTCGTCTCCATCGGCCTGGGTGTTGTACTCTCCTTCATCTGGCCGCCGATCGGTGGTGCCATCGGTGCTTTCTCCGACTGGGCTGCCAACCAGAACCCGGTACTGGCCTTCGGTATCTACGGCGTGGTTGAGCGCTCCCTGATCCCGTTCGGTCTGCACCATATCTGGAACGTCCCCTTCTTCTATCAGGCGGGTACCTGTGTCAACGCCGCTGGCGAAACCGTACACGGCATCATGACCTGCTTCCTGACTGCTGATGACGCTTCTCGTGCTGCCGGTAACGGCTTCGGTCAACTGGCCGGTGGTTACCTGTTCAAGATGTTCGGTCTGCCTGCTGCTGCGTTTGCCATCGCTCACGCTGCCAAGCCGGAAAACCGCGCCAAGATTGTTGGTATCATGGCCTCCGCTGCCCTGACCTCCTTCCTGACCGGTATCACCGAGCCTATCGAATTCTCCTTCCTGTTCGTGGCGCCTGTGCTGTATGCGATTCACGCCCTGCTGGCTGGTCTGGCCTATGTGCTGACCAACTCCCTGGGTGTCGTACACGGTCACACCTTCTCCAACGGCTTCATCGACTTCGTGGTGCAATCACCCCGTGCCGACAACATGCTGCTGCTGGTCGGTCTGGGTCTGGTCTACGCCGTTATCTACTACGTGGTCTTCACCGTGGTGATCCGTGCCATGAATCTGAAAACCCCGGGTCGCGAAGACGAAGCTGCCGAAGAGAGCGTTGGTCAAAGCAAAGACGAGATGTCTGCTGCCCTGGTGTCTGCCTTCGGTGGTAAAGAGAACATCGCCTCCCTGGATGCCTGCATCACCCGTCTGCGTGTCGGCGTGAAGGACGTGGCCAAGGTTGACCAGGCTGGTCTGAAGAAGCTGGGTGCCGCCGGTGTGGTGGTTGCTGGCTCCGGTGTACAAGCCATCTTCGGTACCAAGTCCGACAACCTGAAAACCGACATGGACATCTGGATGAAGAGCAACTAATCCTGTTGCCTGAATATCAGAGTTCTTGAAGAGGGAGGCGCAAGCCTCCCTTTTTGCTGGGCGCTTGTCAGCCAGCTGGGCGAGGGGCCGAGCAGATCCGGGGTGAGGGCGCTGGCAGCAGCCCTGTGCACCGACATTAAAAAGGCGCCTGATGGCGCCTTGTGCAGGGTGGGGGGCTGCCTAGAGTTTTTCCAGGTCCCGCTCTATTTCGCTGATCTTGTTCTGCACCACCTTTTCCAGGTGGCGCAGGTCACGCAGGATTTTCTGCTTGATGTCCTGATCGATCTCGACGTGCACGCCCTGGGTCAGGTTATCCAGCTCATCCACCACGTACTTGAGGTTGGCGTTGATCTCGGTGACATCCTTGTACTCATGGGTGCCCGAATCTATCAGCATGGTCTTGCGCTGGCGGGGATACTTGAACTTGACGCTCTTGGCGAAAAATTCGCCCTTCTGCTTCTTGAAATAGATCTTGAGGATGTCGTGGTTGGCTTCCTGGCGCAGGGTATAGCTGTCCACTGAGGTGGGTTCCTGGATCCCCAGGCTCTTCAGATTCTCGTACATCGGGCTTCCTCGGTTTGAAACGATCCTGACCCATCTATCTTAACCGAGTCACCATGGCTTGCCTGTGACAGGTGCGCCAAAATCAAAAGGGGCCCAAAAGGCCCCTTTTACCATGATGGCTGGTCGATCACTCGTCGATGGAACGCAGCAGGGCGTTGATGCCGACCTTGGCACGGGTCTTGGCATCCACCTTCTTGACGATGACGGCGGCATACAGGCTGTACTTGCCGCACTTGGAGGGCAGGGAGCCGGAGACCACCACTGAACCGGCCGGCACGCGACCATAGTGGATTTCGCCGGTTTCGCGGTCATAGATGCGAGTGGACTGGCCGATGAAGACGCCCATGGAGATGACGGAGCCTTCCTCGACGATCACCCCTTCAACCACTTCGGAGCGGGCACCGATGAAGCAGTTGTCCTCGATGATGGTCGGGTTGGCCTGCAGCGGCTCCAGTACGCCACCGATGCCGACGCCGCCGGAGAGGTGCACGTTCTTGCCGATCTGGGCGCAGGAGCCCACGGTGGCCCAGGTATCGACCATGGTGCCTTCATCGACGAAGGCACCGATGTTGACATAGGAAGGCATCAGCACTGTATTGGGGGCGATGAAGGAGCCCTTGCGAGCTGTAGCCGGCGGCACCACGCGCACGCCTGCCGCCTTGAACTGCTCTGCGGTGTAGTCGGAGAACTTGAGGGGAACCTTGTCGTAGTACTGGGCGTCGTCGCCCTTGATGATGCCGTTGTCATTGATGCGGAAGTAGAGCAGCACGGCCTTCTTCAGCCACTGGTGGACGACCCACTCACCGGCAATCTTCTCGGCGACCCGGGCCTTGCCGGAGTCCAGCAAGTCGATGGCCTCCAGGATGGCCGCCTTGGTGGCGGCATCGACGGAGCCGGGGGTGATGGAATCACGGCGCTCGAAGGCCGCTTCGATGGTCTGTTGCAACTGGGTCATGACAGGTTTCCTTTAAAAAATTCTGTTTGTTGTATCACACTTTTCCAATCGTTTTTAAGGGCTCTGGCCGATTTCTTCAAAAGAAAGGCGATTTATTATACTCAAGTGGCCCAACCACTTGTTCTGATTAATAAATCAGAACAATAAACGGCGTCTTGTGAAGCCTTTCCAGAGCCTTATCCCCCCCCCTCGTCCCCCTGCTCCTGCGGGTTGAGCTGATTGACCAGCCGCTCCTCCAGTGCCTGCTGTTCGGCCTGGTTCAGCGGCTCGCCCGCGAGGGTGGTGAGGCTGAAGAAGTCTTCTACCCGTTCGCCTATGGTGGTGATCTTGGCGGCATGCAATTCGATGCCGCACTGCTGGAAGACGGCACCGATGCGGGCCAGCAGGCCCGGGGTATCCAGGGCGGTCAGCTCCAGCAGGGTGTGGCGGCTCTCCCCCTTGTGGGGCAAGAAGACCACCCGGGTCGGCACGCTGAACTGGCGGTGGCGCCTGGACAGGGGCTTGTTGCGCAGCACCAGCTTGCCCGGCTCCTGCAACGCCTTCTCCAGCGCCTTCTTGATGGTGGCGGTGCGGTTGGGGCTGATGGGTTCGCCATTGGGTTCGAGCACGATGAAGGTATCCAGCACATAGTCGCTGCGCGAATTCATGATCTGGGCGTCGTGGATGTTGAGGTTCTTTTGATCCAGCGCCGAGGCCACGGTGGCGAACAGATTCGGGGTGTCGCGGCAATAGATGAACACCTCGCTGCCACCCCGGATAGGGTGCTTGCCGATCAGCACCAGAGGGGCCGGATTGTCGCCGTGCGCGATGATCTTGCGGCAGTGCCAGGCGATCTGCTCCGGGCTGTGGCGCAGGAAATAGTCGGCCTTGAAGTCGTTCCAGAGAGCGTTGACGGCCTCCTCTGGCACCTCTCGCTGGGCCAGGATCTGCCTGGCCTGACGCTGGTTCTCGCGGATCTTGAGGCGCATGTCCGGCGGGTTTTCCAGCCCCTGGCGCAGCGCCTTCTGGGTGGCGAAGTAGAGCTCCCGCAGCAGAGTGCCCTTCCAGTCGTTCCACAGGGTGTCGTTGGTGGCGCAGATATCGGCCACGGTCAGGCAATAGAGCAGATCCAGGTGCAGTTCGTCGCGCACCTTGTGGGCGAAGTCGGTGACCACTTCGGGATCGTAGATGTCGCGGCGCTGGGCGGTGACCGACATCAGCAGATGGTGGCGCACCAGCCAGGCCACCAGGCGGCTCTCGTAGCGATCCAGCCCGTGCAACTGGCAGAACTCCAGCGCATCGACGGCGCCGAGCTCGGAGTGATCCCCCCGCCGCCCCTTGGCGATGTCGTGGAACAGGGCGGCGATGCTGAGCAGCTCGGGCTTGCGCAACTGGGTGAACACCTCGTGGCAGAGCGGGTGGGTCTGGCGGCTGGCTGTATTGGGGAAACGATGGATGTTCTGGAGCAGGCGATGGGTGTGCTCGTCCACCGTGTAGGCGTGAAACATGTCGAACTGCATCTGGCCGACGATGAGATTCCACTGGGGCAGATAGGCCGCGAGGATCCCGTACTTGTGCATCAGGGTGAGGGGCTGGCCGATGCCGTTGGGGTGGCGCAGCAGCGCCATGAACAGGCGACGGCACTCCGGCAGGTCCTGTAGCCAGCAACTCAGGGTGCGTCTGGCCTCCCGCAACTGGCGCAGGGTGGCGGAGTGGATGCCGGCGATGTCCGGGTGCTGGGCTATCTGGTAGAAGAGCCGCAGTATGGCGGCGGGGTCGCGGCCAAACAGCTCGGAGTCCACCGCATCGATGAGGCGACCACGGAGCTGGAACTCGTCGCTGATGCGGCGCACATCCATGGCGGTGTTGCCAAGGATCGCCTCGTCAAACAACTGCAGCAGCATCTCGTTGAGCTCGGCCACCCGTCTGACCGTCTGATAGAAGCGTTTCATCATCTGCTCGACCGGGCCGTTGCCTTCCCCCTCAAAGCCCAGCATCTGGGCCACGGTGCGCTGGCGATCGAACAAGAGGCGGTTGTCCCCCTTGTTGATGGCCATGTGCAGGGCGAAGCGCACCTTCCACAGGAAGTTCTGGCAGTCGAGCAGCTCGCGATACTCGGCCCGGTTGAGAAAACCGTGGCTGGTCATCTCGAACAGGGTGGTGGCGCCGAAGTGACGGCGGGCGACCCAGGCCAGGGTCTGGATGTCGCGAAGTCCGCCGGGATTGTTCTTGAGATCCGGCTCCAACTTGTAGGCGGTGCCGAGAAACTGCTGGTGGCGCAAGCTCTGCTCCTCGCGCTTGGCGCGAAAGAAGGCCTCGCTCGGCCAGAAGTGCTGGGGCTGGGTGGCGGCCTGCAACTGCTCGAACCCCGCCATGCGCCCGGTGATGTAGCGCGCCTCGATAAGGTTGGTGGCCACCGTGATATCGCCGCGCCCTTGCTCGATGCACTCGCTCACGTTGCGCACCGATTGCCCGACCTCCAGCTTGAGATCCCACAGCAAGGTGATGAACTCGCCGATGCGCAGCCCCAGCACCTCGTCCAGCTCGTCCCCTTCATAGAGGATCAGCAGGTCGATGTCGGAGTGGGGGTGCAGTTCGCCGCGGCCATAGCCGCCCACCGCGATCAGGGTCAGGCTGGTCTTGTCGAAGCCGAACTTGTGCCAGAGCCTCGTCAGCAGCGCGTCCATGTACTCTGAGCGGGTGGCCACCAGTTCGATGATGTTGTCACCGGCATCGAAGCGCTCGTGCAGCCAGACAAGGAAGCGGCTCAGATACTCCTTGCAGTTGTCACGGGTGAGCTGGTCATCGGGTAACAGGTGGGGGGAAAGCAGACTGGCATCCATGGCATCTCACACACAAGTAGCAGGCAAACGGCTGGAACGGGCAGTAAAAACCCCGGCGCTGTTGAGGTCAGGGCCGGGGTTCGATGTTAGCTGTGTTTGATGACGCGGTCGATAGTGTCATCGGGGCGCAGGGTGAGTACCTCGCAGCCATCCTCGGTGACCAGCAGGGTGTGTTCCCACTGGGCGGAGTCGCCGCCGTCCTTGGTGGTGACAGTCCAGCCATCCTTGGGATTGACCTTGCAGTGATACTTTTTGCTGTTGACCATGGGCTCGATGGTGAAGCACATGCCCGGTTTCAGCTCCAGCTTGCCGCCGTTGCGGTAGTGCAGGATCTGCGGCTCTTCGTGGAACTCGGCCCCGATGCCGTGTCCGCAGTAGTCACGTACCACGGAGAAACCGGCCTGCTCGACGATGGGCTGGATCACGGCACCAATTTCGGTGATGCACATGCCGGGACGCACGCGCTGGATGGCGGCATACAGGCTCTCCTGGGCCACCTTGCACAGCTGGCGACGCAGCGGGGTGGTCTGGCCCACGATGAACATGGCGGAGGTGTCGCCGTGGTAGCCATCCTTGATGACGGTGATGTCCAGGTTGATGATGTCCCCTTCCCGCAGCTTCTTGTGATTGGGGATACCGTGGCAGATCACATCATTGACCGAGGTGCAGATGGACTTGGGGAAGCCGTGATAGTTGAGCGGCGCGGGGATGGCCTGCTGTACCTCGACGATATGGTTGTGGCACAGGGTGTTCAGCTCGTCTGTGGTGACGCCAGCCTTGACATGGGGGGCGATCATGACCAGCACATCGGCGGCCAGCTGGCCGGCGATGCGCATTTTTTCAATCTCTTCCGGTGTCTTGATTTTAATGGACATGGGATCTCTCTTGGGGCCCGACTGCGCATCCTGCCGATGCCCAACAATCAGGTAATGAAAAATAGATGCGTTTGCAATCAGGGCAAAATTTTATCCCCAACCCCCGTTTACTTCCAGTGTGATCGTCATCGCAACGTCATCCAGCGGTCGCAGCACCTACCGGGATCCATTTTTAGCGGTCCATCCGGTGGTGTCCTGACCAAAGTTATGGTATAAAGCGCGCCGGAATGGGGAACTTGTGTCCCTTTCCATCACCCTTACTCAATAACACACACACATCGACACCTGTACCGGGGTGCCCCTTTGGGGTCGGTTACATGGGATGTGTGGAGGCCTAACCCCAATACAGAGGTATAAAATGGCTAAAGTTTCTATGCGCGACATGCTGCAAGCCGGCGTTCACTTCGGTCACCAGACTCGTTACTGGAACCCGAAAATGAAGTCCTACATCTTCGGCGCCCGCAGCAAGGTTCACATCATCAACCTGGAAAAAACCGTTCCGATGTTTGACGATGCCATGAACTTCATCAGCTCCGTAGCTGCCAAGAAGGGCAAGGTCCTGTTTGTAGGTACCAAGCGTGCCGCGTCTGAAGCCGTAAAAGAAGCCGCTGAGCGTTGCGACCAGTTCTATGTTAACCACCGCTGGCTGGGCGGCATGCTGACCAACTGGAAAACCGTTCGTCAGTCCATCAAGCGCCTGAAAGATCTGGAAACCCAGAGCCAGGACGGTACCTTCGACAAGCTGACCAAGAAAGAGGCGCTGATGCGTACTCGCGAAATGGACAAGCTGGAGAAGAGCCTGGGTGGTATCAAGAACATGGGCGGCCTGCCTGACGTTCTGTTCGTTGTCGATGCCGACCACGAGCACATCGCTATCAAAGAAGCCAATAACCTGGGTATCCCGGTAGTTTCCATCGTTGATACCAACTCCAACCCGGACGGCGTTGACTATGTCATCCCGGGTAACGACGATGCTATCCGTGCCGTACAGCTGTACCTGAATGCTGCTGCTGACACCGTACTGGAAGCTCGCGCTCAGGACATCGTTGTTCAAGCCGAACAAGATGGCTTCGTTGAAGCTGAGTAATTGATAAGGACTGTAAAGCCCTTATTAACCAAGCTGATGTAATTGGTTAGCAGGGGCCCTTGTGGCCCCTGTTTCTTGTCAATTCAAGACCGAGGATACTGGACATGGCTAACGTTACTGCCGCCCTGGTAAAAGAACTGCGCGAGCGCACCGCCGCTGGCATGATGGATTGCAAAAAAGCACTGGAAGAAGCCGCTGGTGACATCGAGCTGGCAATCGAGAACATGCGCAAATCCGGTCAGGCCAAGGCCGCCAAGAAAGCGGGCCGTATCGCCGCTGAAGGCGTGATCTTCGCCCGTACCGAAGGCAACATTGCCGCCATGATCGAGCTGAACAGCGAAACCGACTTCGTCGCCAAAGATGCCAGCTTCATGGCCATGGGCCAGAAGATCGCCGACATCGCCGCGACCCAGAAAATTGCTGACATCGACGCCCTGAAGGCCGCCGATTTCGGTAACGGTGAGTCCGTTGAGCTGACCATCACCAACCTGATCGCCAAGATCGGTGAGAACATGAACCTGCGTCGCGTGATGCTGGTTGAAGGTGACAACCTGGGTACCTACGTACACGGTTCCCGTATCGGTGTTATCACCAAGCTGACCGGTGGTACTGCCGACCTGGCCAAAGATCTGGCCATGCACGTTGCTGCCAACAGCCCGCAGTTCGTCAAGCCTGAAGACGTGTCTGCCGAAGTCGTTGCCAAAGAGCGCGAAATCCAGATCGACATCGCCATCAACTCCGGCAAGCCGAAAGACATCGCCGAGAAGATGGTTGAAGGCCGCATGAAGAAGTTCACCGGTGAGGTTTCCCTGACTGGTCAACCCTTCGTGAAAGATCCTTCCATGACCGTTGCCGAGCTGCTGAAGAAAGAAGGCGCTGACGTTGTTTCCTTCACCCGTTTCGAAGTGGGCGAAGGCATCGAGAAGCAAGAGACCGATTTCGCGGCTGAAGTTGCAGCCCAGATCGCGGCCGCTCAGAAGGCCTAATCGAACCGGTTTTTCCGTTTCCCCAGACCGCGACTTATGTCGCGGTCTTTATATGACCAGGAATCAGTGACATGAGTACCAATCCCAAGCCTGCATACAGACGTGTTCTTCTGAAGTTGAGTGGTGAAGCCCTGCAAGGATCCGAGGGTTTTGGCATTGATCCGGCGGTGCTGGAGCGGATGGCCCAAGAGATCAAAGAGCTGGTTGAGCTGGGTGTTCAGGTCGGTCTGGTCATCGGCGGCGGCAACCTGTTCCGTGGTGCTGGTCTTGCCAAGGCGGGCATGAACCGCGTGGTGGGTGACCACATGGGCATGCTGGCGACCGTCATGAACGGCCTGGCCATGCGTGATGCCCTGCATCGTGCTTATGTGAATGCCCGTCTGATGTCTGCCATCTCTCTGCAGGGTGTCTGCGATTCCTACAGCTGGGCCGAGGCCATCAGCCAGCTGCGTGCCGGCAAGGTGGTGATCTTCTCCGCCGGTACCGGCAACCCCTTCTTCACCACCGACTCCGCAGCCTGCCTGCGCGGCATCGAGATCGAAGCCGATGTGGTGCTCAAGGCGACCAAGGTCGATGGTGTGTTCACCGATGATCCGGTCAAGAACCCGGATGCAGTGCTCTATCAAGAACTGAGTTATGATGAAGTCCTTGAAAAAGAACTCAAAGTGATGGATCTTGCTGCTTTTACCCTGGCCCGCGACCACGATCTGCCGATCCGGGTGTTCAACATGAACAAACCAGGCGCCTTGCGTCGGGTCATCATGGGTGAGCCGGAAGGTACCCTGATCCACCACGTCAGCAAGTGAGACAAGCCTGAGCCGCCTGGCGCGCTTGTCCATTACGCCAGTAAACAAGATAGATACGGGCCGCATGTCGGCTCGTTCGCCAAAAGGAAAACACTGTGATCAACGAGATTAAAAACGACGCCAAGGACCGCATGGCCAAGAGCGTAGACTCGCTCAAGACCCAGATGTCCAAGATCCGTACTGGCCGTGCTCACCCGAGCCTGCTCGACGGTATCCAGGTGGAGTATTACGGTGCCGCCACTCCTCTGAAACAGTTGGCTAACGTAGTGGCAGAAGATGCCCGCACCCTGTCCATCTCCATCTTCGATCGCTCCATGATCCAGGCGGTGGAAAAAGCCATCCTGACCTCCGATCTGGGCTTGAACCCGTCCAGCAATGGCCAGACCCTGCGTGTGCCGCTGCCCCCGCTGACCGAAGAGCGTCGCCGCGATCTGACCAAGATCGTCCGTGCCGAGGCCGAAGGTGCCCGGGTTGCTGTGCGCAACATCCGTCGCGATGCCAACGCAGACCTGAAGGCACTGCTGAAGGACAAGGAGATCTCCGAGGACGACGACCGTCGTGCCCAGGAAGAGATCCAGAAACTGACCGACGCCTTCGTCAAGCTGGTGGATGAAGCCCTGGCCGCGAAGGAAAAGGAGCTAATGGAAATCTAAGCCTCCGACAGGTATATTACGAGCGCCGTGTAGTGCCCCTGCACGGCGTTTTTGTCTTTGTGGGAGAAATGAATGTCGCTTTTGGCAGCGCTAGGCGATAGCGCCAGCTCGTCCTTGCCTCGTCACGTCGCCATCATCATGGATGGCAATGGTCGCTGGGCTCAGAACCGTGGCAAGATGCGGGTCTCTGGCCACAAGGCGGGCGTGAAATCCGTGCGTGAGGCCGTGGCCTTTGCCGCCCGTGCCAAGATGGAGGCGCTGACCCTGTTCGCGTTCTCCAGCGAGAACTGGCGCCGCCCGGAAGGGGAGGTCAATGCCCTGATGGAGCTGTTCATGACGGTGCTTGGCCGCGAGGTGAACAAGTTGCACAGCAATGGCATCCGGCTCAAGGTGATAGGCGATACCGCCCGTTTCAGTGAACGGCTGCAGGCCAAGATCGCCAAGGCCGAGGCCCTGACCGCCGGCAACCAGGGACTGACCCTCAACATCGCCGCCAACTATGGCGGTCAGTGGGACATCGCCCAGGCGGCCCGCAAGCTGGCTCGCGCTGTGGCCGCGGGCGAGCTGGATGCAGAGGCGGTCGATGAGGAGGCACTGGCACGTCAGGTCTGTATGGCCGACCTGCCTCCGGTGGATCTGCTGATCCGCACCGGCGGGGATCATCGCATCAGCAATTTTGTGTTATGGCAGCTTGCTTATGCCGAGCTCTATTTTACCCCGGTCTTGTGGCCCGACTTTGACGAGGCCGAGTTCAGCGGGGCAGTTGCCTCCTTCGTTTCTCGCGAGCGTCGCTTCGGGTGTACGGGTGAACAGATACGGGAATTGATCGCCGCGCAACAGACCGGCTAAACCCCGCTCCCAAGAGAGAGGTTTCTTTTGCTAAAACAACGAATTATTACCGCATTACTGTTAGTACCCCTGGTGTTGGGGGCACTGTTTTTCCTGCCATTGAAATTCTTTGCCCTGCTCGCTGCCCTGGTCTTTCTGCTGGCCAGCCGTGAGTGGAGCGCCTTCGTCTCTGCCCAGCCGCAACAATGGTTGCCGCTGGTGTTTTGCCTGTTGCTCGGTGCCAGCCTGTTCTGGGTGCCGGTAGAGCAACTCTGGATCCCTCAGCTGCATCCGCTGGTGATGGGCGTGCTCTGGACCGCCATCAGCTGGTGGCTACTCGGACTGCTGCTGGTGCTGCGTTACCCCAGAAGCGCCAGGTTGTGGAAAGAGTCCGTCTGGCTCAAGTCCCTGTTCGGTCTGGTGACCCTGGTGCCCTTCTTCTGGTCACTGGTGGCCATCCGTGGGTACAACTTCTATCACGACCCCATGATGGGGGCCTGGATCCTGCTGTTCGTGATGGGCCTGGTCTGGGCGGCAGATTCTGGCGCGTATTTTTTCGGCAAGGCGTTCGGCAAGCACAAGCTGGCCCCGGCCGTCAGCCCGGGTAAAACCATAGAGGGCATGCTGGGCGGCCTCTTTACCGCCAGCGTGCTGGCCATAGGCGTGACCTGGTTCATGGGCTTCGTGCCGGCCAAGATGGGGGTCGTGCTGCTCTGCTCCCTGCTGGCGGTGCTGGCGTCCGTACTCGGTGATTTGACCGAAAGCATGTTCAAGCGGGAGGCCGGCATCAAGGATTCCGGTACCCTGCTGCCGGGCCACGGCGGCATCCTCGATCGCATCGACAGCCTGACGGCGGCGCTGCCCGTCTTCCTGCTCAGCTATCTGCTACTCGGTCAGGAGTTCTGATGCGCAATCTGGTCATTCTGGGAGCCTCCGGCTCCATCGGTCAGAGCACCCTCAAGGTGCTGCGGCAGAATCCGGGGCGCTGGCAGGTGCTGGCGCTGACCGCGGCTCGCAGCGTGGACGCCATGGTGCGGGATTGTCTCGAATTCTCCCCCCGTTTCGCCGTCATGGTGGATGAGAAGGCCGCCAGCGATCTGGCCGGTCGACTCAAGACCCACGGCTGTGCCACTCAGGTGCTCTGTGGTCAGGCTGCCCTGTGCGAAGTGGCCGCTCACCCTGACGCCCACAGCGTGATGGCGTCTATCGTCGGTGCGGCGGGTCTGGCACCCACCATGGCTGCCGTGCGTGCAGGCAAGCGGATCCTGCTGGCCAACAAGGAGGCCCTGGTGATGTCCGGCGCCTTCTTCATGGAGGCGGTGCGCCACCATGGCGCCGAGCTGCTGCCCATCGACAGCGAACACAATGCGATCTTCCAGTGCCTGCCCGAGGCGATCCAGCGCGAGCCTGGTTTCTGCGATCTGGCAGGGGCTGGCATCAGCAAGATACTGCTGACCGGCTCAGGCGGCCCCTTCCGCTATACCGACATCGACGAGCTGGCCAGGGTTACACCGGCTCAGGCGGTGGCGCACCCCAACTGGTCCATGGGGGCCAAGATATCGGTGGACTCTGCCACCATGATCAACAAGGGGCTGGAATACATAGAGGCGCGCTGGCTGTTCAACGCCCTCCCGGAGCAGATCCAGGTGGTGATCCACCCCCAGTCGGTGATCCATTCCATGGTGCAGTACAAGGATGGTTCCGTGTTGGCCCAGCTCGGCAACCCGGACATGTGTACCCCCATCGCCCACGCCCTGGCTTACCCGGCCAGGATTGAGTCTGGTGTGGAACCTTTGGATTTCTTCAGTGTCGGAGAGTTCAGCTTTATCCGCCCCGACTACGCCCGTTATCCCAACCTGGCACTTGCCATGGCGGCCTGCCAGCAAGGGCAGGCGGCGACCACCTCTCTCAATGCCGCCAACGAGGAGGCCGTCGCGGCTTTTCTTGCAGAGCGCATTGGATTTATGGATATTGCCAGAGTCAACGAATCCATCATGACGACACTGGGCACCAGTGCCGCAGGTTCGCTGGAGGATCTGATTGCGCTGGATGGCAGGGCCCGTGCCCATGCCCAGCAACTGATAGAGGAACTTGCTCGATGAACGGACTGTGGTGGCCAGCGGCCTCTCTCTACGCCTTCGGGAATGATGTCGAGGTGAAGCTCTGATGGGCGGCGTGTTGTGGAACATAGGCGCTTTCATCGTTGCCCTCGGGCTGCTGGTGGCGGTACATGAATTTGGTCACTTCTGGGTAGCCCGCCGCTGTGGTGTCAAGGTTGAGCGTTTCTCCATCGGCTTTGGCAAGGCTATCTGGCGCCGCGTCGGCAAGGACGGCACCGAGTATGTGCTGGCCCTGATCCCGCTGGGTGGTTACGTCAAGATGCTGGACGGCCGGGTCGACGAACTCAAGCCGGGGGAGGAGGCACAGGCCTTCAACCACAAGAGCGTCTGGGCGCGAATGGCCATCGTCGCGGCCGGCCCCATGGCGAACTTCGTGTTCGCCCTGTTCGCCTTCTGGCTGATGTTCATGATAGGCGTGCCCAGCGTCAAGCCGGTGGTCGGCGAGGTGCGCCCGGCCTCCATCGTGGCCCAGGCCGGCATCGAGCCCGGCATGGAGATCGTCGGCGTCGGCGACGAGCAGACCGGGGACTGGGAGAGTGTGACCTATGCCCTCATCAGCCATCTGGGTGATGATTCGGTCCAGCTCAGGCTGAAGGCGCAAGGCGCCAGCTACGCGGTGGACAAGACGCTCATGCTGGGGGATTGGACCTTCGATCCGGACAAGGAATCTCCCATCGGCAGCCTGGGGATAGTACCCCTCGGCGGCAAGGTGCTGCCGGTGGTGCAGGCCATAGTGCCCTCGAGCGCCAGCGAGAAGGCGGGCTTGCAGGTGGGCGATCGCATCAAAGGCGTGGGGGATCAGGCGATCACCGAATGGGCTGAGTTTGTCCTGCGGGTGCAGCAATCACCGGAGCAGCCACTGCAGGTGACGGTGGAACGCGGTGGCAGCGATCTGACCCTGACCCTGACCCCGGATGTGAAAAAAGTACGGGGCCAGCTGGTCGGTTTCGTCGGCCTGTCGCCGCAACTGGTTCCATTACCGGATGAGTATCGAGTTCTGTTACAGTATGGGCCTTTGCAAGCCTTGTGGCATGGGGTCCAGAAGACCTGGAGCCTGATCACGCTGACCTTTGACATGATCGGCAAGCTGATCGGTGGCATCGTCTCCCTGGACAACCTGAGCGGCCCCATCTCCATCGCCAAGGGTGCCGGCAGCAGCGCAGATTACGGGTTGGTCTATTTCCTCGGTTTTCTGGCGCTCATCAGTGTCAACCTGGGGATCATCAATCTGTTCCCCCTGCCGGTGCTAGATGGAGGCCATTTGGTCTACTTCCTCATCGAGGCAGTCACCGGCAAGCCGGTACCAGAAAAAATTCAGGAAATTGGGTTCAGGATAGGCGCCGCCATTCTGATGTTACTGATGGGCATTGCGCTGTTTAATGATTTCGCTCGCCTCTGAGGCTAGAGCATCAACAAGGACACATAAGAACAAAATGGCTGTTAAAAAAGCATTGGTGTTGAGTTGCCTGCTGGGAGCCAGCTTCCTGGCTCAGGCGGCCCCTGCCTCTTTTGTGGTGCAAGACATTCAGGTCGAGGGTCTGCAGCGGGTGACCCTGGGCGCCGCCCTGTTGAATCTGCCGGTCCGGGTCGGTGACTCCGTGGACTCGGTGGCCCTGGCCAACGCCATCAAGAAGCTCTATGCCTCCGGCAACTTCGAGGACGTCAAGGTCTATCGTGACGGCCAGGTGCTGCAAGTCGTGGTGAAGGAACGCCCGACCATCTCCAGCATCGAGTTTTCCGGCAACAAGGACATCAAGGAGGAGCAGCTGACCCAGAGCCTTGAGTCCTCCGGCATCCGCGTCGGTGATCCCCTGGATCGCACCGTGCTGAGCTCCCTCGAGAAGGGACTGGAAGATTTCTACTACGGCGTGGGCAAGTATTCCGCCAAGGTCAAGGCCATCGTCACCCCGCTGCCCCGCAACCGGGTCGACCTCAAGTTCACCTTCGTGGAAGGGGAAGCGGCCAAGATCCAGCAGATCAACATCGTCGGCAACCAGGTGTTCCCGGAAGAGAAACTGCTGGCCCAGCTCTCCTTGAAGGACGATGTGCCCTGGTGGAACTTCACCGGCGATCAGCGCTATCAGAAGCAGAAGCTGGCCGGTGACATCGAAGTGCTGCGCTCCTACTACATGGACCGCGGCTACATCCGTTTCGCTCAGGAGTCCACCCAGGTCTCCATGACCCCTGACAAGAAGGGCGTCTACGTCACCCTGAACATCAAGGAAGGGGATCAGTACAAGGTCTCCGGCGTGCAGCTCAAGGGCGATCTCATCGACCGTGGCGGCGATATGAAGGGGCTCATCCCCATCGAGGCAGGCAGCGTCTACTCCGCCAGCCAGGTGACCCACACCGAAGAGGTGCTCTCCAAGTTCCTCGGCCGTTATGGCTACGCTTACCCCAAAGTGGTCACCTTCCCCCAGGTCAATGACCAGACCAAGGAAGTGGAGCTGATCGTCAACATAGAGCCGGGCCCCCGGGTCTATGTGCGCAACATCAACTTCAGCGGCAACGTCACCACCAAGGACGAAGTGCTGCGTCGCGAGATGCGTCAGATGGAAGGCACCTGGCTCTCCTCCGACAACGTCGAGCAGTCCAAGACCCGTCTCAACCGCCTCGGCTTCTTCGAGACCGCGGAAGTGGACACCAAGCGGGTGGCGGGCAGCGACGATCAGGTCGATCTGGACTTCAAGGTCAAGGAGCAACCGGCAGGCTCCATCAACGCCGGCATCGGCTACGGTACCGAGTCTGGTCTGAGCCTGCAGGCGGGCCTGCAGCAAGACAACTTCATGGGGACCGGCAAGAAGATCGGCATCAACGCCAGCACCAACGACTACTCGAAGAACATCGATCTCAGCTACAACGATCCCTACTTCACCGTCGATGGCGTCAGCCTGGGCGGCCGCCTCTACTACAACAAGTTCAGCGCGGCCGATGCCAACATCGTCGACTACGAGAACACCACCATAGGCTTCCGCCTCTCCAGCGGTTTCCCGGTCAACGAGAACAACCGTCTCGACTTCAGCCTCGGCTACGAGAACAACAAGCTGTCCCAGCCCAACCCCTATGTGCAGGTGGATGAGTTCTGGAAGGTGTACCAGGCCAACCTGGACGGCGACAACCGCATGGTGTTCAACACAGTGGATGTCACCGCCGGCTGGACCCGTTCCACCCTCAACAAGGGCCAGTTCCCGACCGCGGGTGACCGTCAGCGGGTGAACGCCAAGGTGACTGTGCCTGGCATGGACCTGCAGTACTTCAAGCTCAACGCCGAAGACTCTCATTACTTCCCGTTTGATGCCGACCACCAGTGGGTCATGCTGGCCAAGGCCCGCGCCTCTTACGGCAATGGCTATGGCAGCAACGGTGACTACGACCACGTGCTGCCCTTCTTCGAGAACTACTATGCCGGTGGTTTCGACACCCTGCGCGGCTTCAAGAGCAACACAGTCGGTCCTAAGGCGCTCTACTACTACAACCTGGGCGGTAACGACGTGATCCAGGGCACCGACAGCTCGGTGGGGGGCAATGCCCTGGCGGTGGCCTCCCTCGAGATGATAGTGCCGACGCCGTTTGCGTCTGAAAGCTACCAGCCCCAGCTGCGTACCAGCTTCTTCATCGATGCCGGTACAGTGTGGGACACCACCTTCGAATATGGTCAGTACCAGAACCGTTGCTTCAGTGGCTGTAACTATCTGATGGACTATTCTGACCCCACCAATATCCGGATGTCGGCGGGTCTGTCACTGCAGTGGCTCTCCCCTATGGGCCCCCTGGTGTTCGTGATTGCACAACCGCTCAAGAAATACGAAGGGGACGACACCGAAGTCTTCTCCTTCAACATCGGCCGTACCTTCTAAGGGCGCGGACGCTCCCCCACTTCGGTGGGGGTATTCAATGATGGGACGCGCAGCTTGCGTGCCTCACCAGGTAACAAGCCGGTCCCAGAGATCGCTTGCACAATCAGGTAAATCAGGTAGCCCTCGACCGAGGGACCAAGGAGTAAGTGTGAATAAAGCGTTGAAAGTAGCTGGTTTGAGTTTTGCACTGATGGCTGCCGGTATGGGCTCCGCCTGGGCTGAGACCAAGATCGCCGTGGTCGACATGGGCGAAGTCTTCCAAAAGCTGCCCCAGCGTGAAGCCGTGGCCAAGAAGCTGAAGGGTGAGTTCGAGCCGCGCATGCGCGAGCTGCAGAAACTGGAATCCGACGGTCAGGCTCTGGTCGAGAAGTTCAAGAAGGACGAAGCCTTCATGAGCAACGAGCAGAAGAAGCAGAACCAGGAGAAGCTGGCCAAGCTGCAGATGGAGTTCAACCAGAAGCGTCAGGCGTTCGAGCAGGACAACGGCCGTCGTCAGGCTGAAGAGCGCAACAAGATCCTGACCAAGGTGCAGGCTGCCATCGATTCCATCGCCAAGAGCAATGGCTATGATCTGGTGCTGGAGCGCAATGCTGCTCCCTATGCCGCCAGCAAGCTGGACATCTCCAGCCAGGTTATCTCTCAGGTAAGCAAGAGCAACTAATTGATGGCATTCACTCTCGCACAGCTGGCCCAGCAACTGGGGGCCGAGGTCCATGGGGATGGGACCCGGGAAATCCGCAAGGTAGCGACACTGGAAAAAGCCGGGGAGGGGGAGATTGCCTTCCTGTCCAACAAGAAGTACCGGCATTTCCTGGAGCAGAGCAAGGCGACTGCCGTGCTCATCACTGAGGCGGACCTGCCGTTTTGCCCCACCAATGCCCTGGTGCTCAAAGACCCCTATGTGGGGTTTGCCCGGGTAGCCCAACTGCTGGACACCACCCCGCAGCCGGCCATGGATATCCATCCGAGTGCCGTCATCGCGGCGGATGTGCAACTGGGCGAGAGAGTGGCCATCGGCGCCAATGCGGTCATCGAATCCGGCGTCGTGCTGGGGGATGATGTGCGCATCGGCCCGGGCTGTTTCGTTGGCCAAAACACCCGACTGGGAGCGCGCTCCCGGTTGTGGGCCAACGTCACCCTGTATCACAACGTGACCCTGGGCACGGATTGTCTGGTGCAAGCCGGCACCGTGATCGGGGCCGACGGTTTCGGTTATGCCAACGAGCGTGGCGAGTGGATCAAGATCCCCCAGCTTGGCGGCGTGACCATCGGCAACCGGGTGGAAATCGGTGCCTGCACCACCATAGACCGCGGTGCCCTGGAAGACACCCGCATCGCGGACAACGTCATCATCGACAACCAGTGCCAGATCGCCCACAACGTCGAGATTGGCTACGGCACCGCCGTGGCGGGTTCGACCGTGATGGCCGGTAGTCTCAAGGTCGGCAAATACTGTATCATTGGCGGCGCTTCCGTCTTTAACGGGCACATGGAGATCTGCGACCAGGCCACCGTCACCGGTATGGCCATGGTGATGCGACCCATTACCGAGCCCGGTATCTACTCTTCCGGCATCCCCCTGCAAACCAATAAAGAGTGGCGCAAGACCGCCGCCCGGGTGATGCGTATCGAAGAGATGCACAAGCGGTTGAGCCGACTTGAGAAAAAGCTGGATCAAGAATAATCACGATTGGTATAGGGTACTGTTTTGACTACTGAAAAGAAAAGCCTGGGGATCCAGGAAATCATGGACCTGCTGCCCCACCGTTATCCGTTCCTGATGGTGGACAAGGTGGAAAATTACGAGATCAGCGATGAACGCAAGACTCTGCGTGCCATCAAGAACGTCTCGTTCAACGAGCCGATCTTCCAGGGGCACTTCCCGGCGAAGCCGGTGTTCCCCGGCGTGCTGATCCTGGAGGCCATGGCCCAGGCAACCGGTATCCTGGCCTTTACCATGGTGGGCAAGCCGTCCCCCAACGAGCTCTATTACTTCGCCTCCATCGACAACGCCCGCTTCAAGCGTCCGGTCGGCCCTGGTGATCAGCTGGTGCTGGACGTGGAGTTCCTGAAGGAACGTCGCGGCATCGCCAAGTTTACCGGCGTTGCCACCGTCGATGGTGAAATTGTCTGTACCGCAGAACTGATGTGCGCCAAACGCGAGGTGTAACCGTGATTGACCAGACTGCCATCATCCACGATACCGCCATCGTCCATGAGTCTGCCGTGATTGGCAAAGGGGTGGAAATCGGCCCCTTTACCGTCATCGGTGCCGAGGTGGAGATCGGTGACGACACCTGGGTGGGTTCCCACGTGGTGATCAAGGGCCCGACCAAGATAGGTCGTGGCAACAAGATCTTCCAGCACACCTCCATCGGTGAGGATTGCCAGGACAAGAAGTACGCCGGTGAGCGCACCTTCCTCGAGATCGGCGACAACAACGTGTTTCGCGAGAACTGCACCGTGCACCGCGGCACCACCCAGGATCAGAGCCTGACTCGGGTCGGCAGCGGCAACCTGTTCATGGTCAACGTGCACGTGGCCCATGACTGCATGATCGGTGACAACTGCATCTTCGCCAACAACGCGACCCTGGCGGGCCACGTTCACATCGGTGACTTCGTGATCTTCGGCGGTCTGTCTGCCATTCACCAGTTCGGCCGCGTCGGCTCCCACGCCTTCGTCGGTGGCTGCGCCGCCCTGAACAAGGACGTGCCGCCCTACGTGATGGCTGCCGGCAACTACGCCAAGCCGTTCGGGGTCAACTCCGAGGGGCTGCGTCGTCGCGGCTTCACGCCTGAGGCCATCTCGGCCGTCAAGCGTGCCTACAAGGAGATCTTCCGCTCCGGCAAGACCATCGAAGAGGTGCTGCCGGTGCTGAGTGAGATGGCGGCCACCGAGCCGGCCGTCCAGCTCTATGTGGATTTCCTCAAGGACAACGAGCGCGGGATCATCCGTGCCTAAGCCCATCCGCATCGGCATCGTCGCCGGAGAGACCTCCGGCGACATCCTGGCTGCAGGGCTGGTGCGCGAGCTGCAGCGCCGCTATCCGGATGCGCAGTTCGAGGGGATAGCCGGGCCGCGCATGCAGGCCCTGGGCGTCAAGGCCCTGTTCGAGATGGACGAGCTCTCCGTCATGGGCATCAGCGAGGTGCTGGGACGTCTGCCCCGGATCCTCCAGGTGCGCCGCGAGCTGCTGCGCCACTTCATTGCAAACCCCCCTGACATCTTCGTCGGGGTGGATGCACCGGATTTCAATATCGGGGTGGAGCTGAAACTGCGCCGCGCCGGTATCAAGACGGTCCACTATGTCAGCCCTTCGGTCTGGGCCTGGCGTCAGGGCCGCATTCACAAGATCAAGGCCGCCACCGACATGGTGCTCGCCTTCCTGCCGTTCGAGAAAGCCTTCTACGACCGTTTCGATGCTCCCTGCCGCTTCGTGGGGCACACCATGGCGGACGACATCCCCCTGGTACCGGATCAGGCTGCCGTGCGCAAGGAGCTCGGCATCGATCCCGCCCGTCGCTGGCTGGCGGTGTTGCCGGGCAGCCGGCATGCGGAGGTAGCCTTCATGGCGCCGGTCTTCCTCGAGGCGTGCAAGCACCTGACGGTGCATTGCCCGGATCTCGGCTTCATCGTGCCGCTGGTGAACGAAACGCGGCGCGAGCAGTTCCTCGCCATCAAGGCCGAGGTGGCGCCGGATCTCGACATGGTGCTGCTGGATGGTCAGGGCCGTGAGGCCATGATCGCCGCCGACGTGGTGATGCTGGCGTCCGGTACCGCCGCGCTGGAAGCCATGTTGGTGAAGCGGCCCATGGTGGTGGGTTACAAGCTCAAGCCGCTCAGTTACTGGCTGGCCCAGTGGCTGGTGAAGACGGAGTATGTCTCCCTGCCGAATCTGCTGGCGGACAGGATGCTGGTGCCCGAGCTCATCCAGCATGAGTGCACTCCCGCCAACCTGGTGGAAGAGGTCAGCAAGTTGCTGGAGCACGACAACAGCGAGCTCATCGCCACCTTCACCAAGTTGCACCAGAAGATCCGCTGCAACGCCGATGTGCAGGCCGCCGAGGCGGTGGCCGAGCTACTCGACAGATAGGATGGCTGGCGGCGCGCTTTTGGCGTTATGTTGTGCTGATACTGGCCCTGCGGGGCCGGTTTTGATTCAAGGCCTGTGATATGACGATCGATATTCCACAAGACAAGCTGGTTGCCGGGGTTGACGAGGTGGGTCGCGGCCCTCTGGTGGGTGACGTGGTCACCGCCGCGGTGATCCTGGACCCCGCCAATCCCGTTGAAGGCCTCGCCGACTCCAAGAAGCTCTCCGAGAAGAAGCGCCTCGCCCTGTACGGCGAGATCAAGGCAAAGGCCCTGGCCTGGTCCATAGGCCGCGCCACCCCGCAGGAGATCGACGAGCTCAATATCCTGCACGCTACCATGCTGGCCATGCAGCGCGCCGTGGCGGGCCTCTCCATGACACCAGAACTGGTCTTTATCGACGGCAACCGCTGCCCGGCTCTGCCGATGGAGGCGCGCGCCGTGGTCAAGGGCGACAGCCTGGTGGCCGCCATCAGCGCCGCCTCCATCCTTGCCAAGGTGACCCGGGATGCCGAGATGACCGAGCTGGATAGCCGCCATCCCGAGTACGGCTTCGCCCGCCACAAGGGTTATCCCACTGCCGAACACCTCGCCATATTGGCCGAGCGCGGCCCCCTGCCCGAATATCGGCAGAGCTTCAAACCGGTGCGCCGGGCGCTGGGGATCGAATAACCATGGCCGATCCTCGCTTCGTCCACCTGCGGGTCCACTCCGACTTCTCCATGGTCGATGGCCTGCAAAAGATTGGCCCCATCGTCTCGGCGGCCGCGGCCAACAACATGCCGGCGCTGGCGCTGACCGATCAGATGAACATGTGCGGTCTGGTGCGCTTCTATGGCTCCGCCCACGGCAAGGGGATCAAGCCCATCGTCGGGGCGGATTTCTGGGTGCAGAGCGATGAGCTCGGCGACGAGCAGTTCCGCCTCACCCTGCTTGCCATGGACAACGACGGCTACCAGAACATCACCCTGCTCATCTCCCGCGGCTACCAGCGCGGCCACGTGCAGGGGCGACCCGTCATCGACAAGGGCTGGCTGGTCGAACACGCCAAGGGGGTGATAGTGCTCTGTGGCGGGCGCGAGGGGGATCTCGGCAAGTTCCTGCTCAAGGGCAACCGCCAGATGGTGGAGCAGAGTCTCGCCTTCTACCGGACTCACTTCCCGGATGCCTACTACCTGGAGCTGCTGCGCACCGGCCGCCCCGATGAGGAGGTCTACCTGCACATGGCGGTGGCCATCGCCGCCGAGTTCGATCTGCCCGTGGTGGCCACCAACGAGGTGGTATTCCTCGGGGCCGACGACTTCGATGCCCACGAGATCCGGGTCGCCATCCACGACGGCTACACCCTGATGGACAAGCGCCGTCCGCGCCGCTACAGCCCGCAGCAGTACCTGCGCAGTCAGGAAGAAATGTGCGAGTTGTTTGCCGACATCCCGGAGGCGCTGGAAAACACGGTGGAGATCGCCAAGCGCTGCAACGTGACGGTGCGTCTGGGGGAGTATTTCCTGCCGAACTTCCCGACCGGCGACATGACCACCGAAGACTTCCTGGTGATGAAGTCCAAGGAGGGGCTGGAGGACCGTCTGGCCTTCCTGTTCCCGGATCCCGAGGTACGCGCCGCCAAGCGTGGCGAATACGACGAGCGCCTCGACATCGAGCTCAAGGTGATCAACCAGATGGGCTTCCCGGGTTACTTCCTCATCGTGATGGAGTTTATCCAGTGGTCCAAGGACAATGGCATCCCCGTTGGCCCGGGTCGGGGATCGGGGGCGGGATCGCTCGTGGCCTATGCCCTCAAGATCACCGATCTGGATCCCCTCGAGTTTGATCTGCTGTTCGAACGTTTCTTGAACCCCGAGCGGGTTTCCATGCCCGACTTCGACGTCGACTTCTGCATGGACAGACGGGACGAGGTGATCGAGCACGTCTCCGAGATGTATGGCCGGGAGGCGGTGTCCCAGATCATCACCTTCGGCAGCATGGCGGCAAAGGCTGTGGTGCGGGATGTGGGCCGTGTGCTGGGCCACCCCTATGGGTTCGTGGATCGCATCTCCAAGCTGATCCCGCCGGATCCGGGCATGACGCTGGCCAAGGCGTTCGAGGCCGAGCCCAAGCTGCCGGAGCTCTACGAGCAGGACGAGGAGGTCAAGGACCTCATCGACATGGCGCGCCGGCTGGAAGGTGTGGTGCGCAATGCCGGCAAACACGCCGGTGGCGTGGTGATAGCCCCCACCAAGATCACCGACTTCGCGCCGCTCTACTGCGACGATTCCGGCCACCACCCGGTGACCCAGTTCGACAAGAACGACGTGGAATACGCGGGCCTGGTGAAGTTCGACTTCCTGGGGCTGCGGACCCTCACCATCATCGACTGGGCGCTCGGCATGATCAACCCGCGCCTCGCCAAGGAGGGCAAACCGCCGGTCGACATCGCCGCCATCCCCATCGATGACAAGAAGTCGTTCGCCCTCTTGCAGCGCTTCGAGACCACGGCGGTATTCCAGCTTGAATCTCGCGGCATGAAGGATCTCATCAAGCGGCTGCAGCCCGACTGCTTCGAAGACATGATCGCCCTGGTGGCCCTGTTCCGACCCGGCCCGCTGCAGTCCGGCATGGTGGACAACTTCATCGAGCGCAAGCACGGCAAGGAGGCCATCTCCTACCCGGACGAGAAGTGGCAGCACGAGAGCCTCAAACCCATACTGGAGCCCACCTACGGCATCATCCTCTACCAGGAGCAGGTGATGCAGATAGCCCAGGTGCTGGCGGGCTACACCCTGGGCGGCGCGGACATGCTGCGCAGGGCCATGGGCAAGAAGAACCCCGCCGAGATGGCCAAGCAGCGTTCCGGCTTCGAGGAAGGGGCGGTCAAGAACGGGGTCGACGGCGAGCTGGCGATCAAGATCTTCGATCTGGTGGAGAAGTTTGCGGGCTACGGCTTCAACAAGTCCCACTCCGCCGCCTATGCGCTGGTCTCCTACCAGACCCTCTGGCTCAAGACCCACTTCCCGGCCGAGTTCATGGCGGCGGTGATGACCGCCGACATGGACAACACCGACAAGATAGTGACGCTAGTGGACGAGTGCCAGCGCATGGGGCTGACCGTCATACCCCCTGACGTGAACACAGGTCGCTACCGGTTCAGCGTCAACGAAGATGGCCACATCGTCTATGGCATAGGCGCGGTGAAAGGGGTGGGCGAGGGCCCCATAGATGCGATTCTCAGCGCGCGGGATCAGGACGGCCCCTTCCGCGACCTGTTCGACTTCTGCAACAGAGTCGACATCAAGAAGCTCAACAAGCGGGTGATGGAGAAACTCATCCTCTCCGGCGCCATGGACCGACTGGGCCCGCACCGCGCCGCCCTGATGGCGACGCTGGAGGAGGCGATGCGCGCCGCCGAGCAGCACGCCAAGGCGCAGGCGGTGGGGCAGGTCGACATGTTCGGGGTGCTCACCGAGGAGATAGACGACGTCAAGAAGGCGTTCGCCAACGTGCCGCACTGGCCCGACAAGGTGTGGCTGGAGGGGGAGCGCGAGACCCTCGGGCTCTACCTCACCGGTCACCCCATCAACCAGTACAGCAGCGAGCTGCGTCGCTACACCTCGGGCCGTCTGTGCGATCTGCATCCCACCTCCCGGGACACAGTGACCACGGCGGCGGGGCTGGTGATCGCGGCCCGCAGCATGGTGACCAAGCGCGGCAACAAGATGGGGATCTTCACCCTGGACGACAGATCCGGCCGTCTGGATGTGACCCTCTTCAGTGAAGCGCTGGAAAAATACGAAGAATTGATGCAAAAAGACCGTATTTTAGTGGTTTCTGGACAGGTCAGCTTTGATGACTTCTCCGGTGGCCTTAAAATGTCGGCCCGCGAATTGCTGGATATCAACGATGCGAGGGAGCGTTTCGCCAGGGCGATCCGCATCTCCCTCGATGAACAACGCATTGACGAACGCTTTTTCCCGCGTTTGTGCGAGATTTTGGAGCCCGCCCGTGCCGGAGTCTGTCCGGTTCAGGTAAACTATCGTCGGCCCGGCTCCCGGGCGCGATTGACGCTCGGTACCGAGTGGCGGGTGACGCCCACCGATCAACTGATAGATGACTTGCGAGTCCTGCTTGGACGAGAGCGGGTTGAATTGGTTTTTGATTAGAGGATCTATTGTCCCTATGAGTCTTTTTCTGGATTTTGAACAGCCGATCGCCGAATTGCAGGCTCAGATCGATGAACTTCGCCATGTGAGCGAGCACAACAGTGCCGTGGATCTCAGCGAAGATATCCGTCGGCTGGAGAAGAAAAACGAAGAGCTGACCAAGAAGATCTTCGGCGATCTGGGTGCCTGGCAGGTGTCCCAGATGGCACGTCATCCCCAGCGCCCCTACACCCTCGACTACATCGAGCAGATCTTCACCGACTTCGACGAGCTGGCCGGTGATCGCGCTTATGCCGATGACAAGGCCATCGTCGGCGGCATCGCCCGCCTGGACGGTGAGCCCGTCATGGTGATTGGTCAGCAGAAGGGTCGCGAGACCAAAGAGAAGATCCGTCGCAACTTCGGCATGCCGCGCCCGGAAGGGTACCGCAAGGCTCTGCGCCTGATGGAGATGGCCGAGCGCTTCAAGATGCCGATCATCACCTTCATCGACACCCCGGGCGCCTACCCCGGCGTGGGTGCCGAGGAGCGTGGCCAGTCCGAGGCCATTGCCCGCAACCTGAAAGTCATGGCCGGTCTGACCGTGCCCGTGGTCTGCACCGTGATAGGTGAAGGCGGCTCAGGCGGCGCGCTGGCCATCGGCGTCGGCGATCGCGTCAACATGCTGCAGTACTCCACCTACTCCGTCATCTCGCCGGAAGGTTGCGCCTCCATCCTGTGGAAGAGTGCCGACAAGGCCCCGGTGGCCGCCGATGCCATGGGCATCACCGCCCAGCGCCTGAAGGAGCTGAAGCTCATCGACAGCATCGTCGAAGAGCCCCTCGGCGGCGCCCACCGCAATGTGGAGCTGATGGCCCAGCGCCTGAAGGATCGCATCAAGCAAGACCTGGCGGCCTTGCGCCCGCTGGACAGCGACCAGTTGCTGGAGCAGCGCTACCAGCGCCTGCTGGGTTACGGCTACTGCTGATGCCCGGCGATCATCTCTTGTGAAAAGTCCCCGCATTGCGGGGACTTTTTTTATGGGCGGCAGAAAACCTGGGATCTCATCTCGTCATCACCTCCTCCCTCACCTGTACCAGGGGGCGGCGCGGGTGGCGGAGGGGCTTGGCCTGCGCGAGGCGACGCCACTCCCGCCACAACAGCCAGCAGAGCGGCGGGGTCAGCAGCAGCACGGTCGCGGGCTGGGCCAGCAGCACGCCGTCGCGGCCCCACCAGAGCGGCAGCAGGAAGATGAGGGGCAGCAGCAGCGCCGTCTTGGCGGCCGAGATGACCAGGGCCTGGCGGGTGCGAGCCATGGATTGCAGCAGCACTATGCCGAACATGATGATCCCCTCCAGCGGTATGGCGGCGAGGTTGAGGGTCAGGCTGCTGACGGCGGCGGCCAGCAGCTCGGCATCCTGTTCACCGGTATAGAGCATGGCGACCTGACGGGGCAGCAGCTGGATAAGCAGCCAGACCGCCAGACCGTAGATGAGAGTGATCTTGAGCCCCATGACCATCAGGAATCTGAGATCCCGCTGGCGTCCGGCTCCGGTGGCCTGGCTGATCAGCGGCTGAATGCCGAAGGCCAGCCCCTGCAGGATCACGATGAACACCGCCTCCGTGTAACCCGCCACCGTGAAGCCCGCCAGATCCTTGACCGAGCCGTGCACCATCAGCTGGCTGTTGTGCAGCAGCAACAACAGTCCCAGGTTGAACTGGGCGATCAGGCTCGGCAGCCCGGTGAACAGCAGCTTGGGCATGGCCGGGAAGCAGGGCACCAGCTGGCGCCATTCCAGCCGCAACCTGGCGCGGGAGGTAAAGAAATAGCCGAGGCCAAGCAGACTGACCACCCCTTCCGAGATGAGAGTGGCCTGGGCCGTGCCCACCAGTCCCAGCCCCAGGCGGCCGACCATGATGTAGTTGAGCAGTATGTTGAGCAGGGCACCGCCGCTCACCAGCACCATGGCGAGGCGAGGTCGACCGTCGTTGCGCAGCAGATAGGGCACCGCCAGGTTGCTGGCCAGCAGCAGGGTGCCACCCCCAATCCAGGTGAGGTAGTCACTGGCCTGCTGCCAGGCGCCGCTATCCTGGTCAATGCCCAGGGTCAGCAGGATGTCGATGTGCCAGTGGTGCAGCAGCAGCGGCGCTACCGTGCCCAGGATCAGCAGCAGCCAGAGCGCATTGACCAGGGCCTGGCGGGCAAGGGCGAGGTTTCTGGCGCCCTGCTGGAGGGAGATGGCAGTCGCCGCCCCCATGGCTATCATGGCGGCGAGGCCGATCAGCACCATGATGACCGGATAGACCAGGTTGATCCCGGCGAGACCGGCGGCGCCCACATAGTGGCCGACGAAGATGCCATCCACCAGGTAATAGGCACCGGAGACAAGCATGGCCATGATGGAGGGGAGGGCATAGCCCCAGAAACGACGGGTCATGGCCCGCTGGCGGCGAATGAGATAGGCTGACATAGCTGTGCTTCTGCGGGTTGGGGGATCGAAGGCACAGTGTAGATTCTTATCTTTCTATTGATAATCCGGTCTTTATTTGATGGATTGATGAATATTGCTCATCAGTTTTGCGGGCTATGATGGGCCTTCAACATGTCTATCAGGGCCCGCAGGCCTTGGCCCAGCTGGTGGCGACTGGGATAGTAGAGATGGAAGCCGGCAAAGGTGGGGCTCCAGTCGGACAACACCGTCACCAGTCGCCCCGCCGCCAGGGCGTCGCTCACCTCCTCCTCATAGCAGTAGGCCAGCCCCAGGCCCGCCTCGGCCGCCCCCAGGTAGAGGGCGGGGGTGCTGGTGGTCAGCGGCCCGCTCACCTCGATCTCCAGCAGCTCGCCATGGGCGGCAAAGGCCCAGCGATAGTGGTGATGGGGGGTGAGGCGATAACCGATGCAGTCGTGCTGGCGAAGATCCGAGGGGTGGCGAGGGATGCCGCGCCTTGCCAGGTAGTCGGGGGAGCCCACCACCAGGTAGCGCTGCAACGGACCCAGGGGCACGGCTATCATCTCCTTGGGCAGTATGTCCCCATAGAAGAGGGCGGCATCATAACCATCCTCGATGAGGCGCGGTATCAGCTCCAGCTCCACCACCTCCACCTGCATGCGCGGATAGCGCACCAGATAGTCGATAAGCACAGGGGCCAGCACCTCCTGAATGGCGGCCCTGGGCGCACAGATCTTCAACCTGCCGACCGGCTCATCGCCATGGCGAGTCAGCTCCTCCAGCGCCTCCTCCAGCTGACCCAGGGTCGGCAGCAACTGCGTCAGCAAGCGTTCCCCCGCATCGGTCGGCACCACGGCCCGGGTGCTGCGATTGAGCAACCTGATCCCCAGACGACTCTCCAAGCCCTTGAGGGAATGGCTCAGGGCCGAGGCAGAGACCCCGAGTTCGAGGGCGGCCCTGCTGAAACTGCGGTGGCGGGCGACGGCGGCAAATACCGCCAGTTCGGCAAGATCGGTGCGGGTGATGGTCATGTTCAGCAAGCGGAAGAGAGGGAAAACCAAGGGTACGCCAAGGGAGGGCGGGAGACAATCGGCCCGCTGTCGCGGGGGTTGTAACTGCTTTGTTGCTCTTTTCAGGGGTGTTTTAAACCACCACCTATTTTTGATTTGTTAAAAAAATTTCGCAACATGGCGTATGTAATGTGATCTTGCTCGTTTGAAAGGCGACTGGAATCAAACTTTGGTTGATTAATTCAAAAAAACGCTGTGATTAATAGGGCCTTTTAACTAGAGTCAGCTCATCGGATGAGGTGGCCGTTGCCAGTTTGTTAAATGGCGCGAGCGACACCCTCAGCATCACGATCTCATGCCTTCGTTTGTTGCGATTTGGTTGTCACATGGAGTGATGGCCAAATGGCCGGGGCCTGAGAATAAAAAAAGGACGAACAGCAGGTGTTCCAGGGAGAGGGAACCGGGCCCATGCCCACCGACTAGTAAGAATCCACTTTCCTTGATGACAGGAACATCCCTATGTCTGACATGAATATTGCAGTTGAAGGCAGCTTGAGCAAAGCCTCCTCCCGTGGCATCAACAAGGCCGATCTGGTCTGGATGCTGGGTCTGTACGGTACCGCCATCGGTGCCGGTGTCCTCTTCCTGCCGATCAATGCCGGCGTCGGTGGCCTCTGGCCACTGGTGGCCATGCTGGTGCTGGCCCTGCCGCTGACCTTCTTCGCCCACCGTGGCCTGACCCGCTTCGTGCTGTCCGGCTCCACCCGTGATGGTGACATCACCGAAGTAGTGGAAGAGCATTTCGGCAAGACTGCAGGCAAGTTCATCACCCTGCTCTACTTCTTTGCCATCTACCCCATCCTGCTGATGTACTCGGTGGCCATCACCAACACCGTCGAGAGCCTGATGGTTCACCAGCTGGGCATGACGGCGCCTCCCCGTGCCATCCTGTCGCTGGTGCTGATCCTGGGTCTGATGGCGATCGTTCGCCTCGGCGGCCAGGTGATCGTCAAGGCGATGAGCGTGCTGGTATTCCCCTTCGTGATCACCCTAATGGGCCTGGCGCTCTACCTGATCCCGCACTGGAACGGTGCCATTGTGACCGAAGCGCCTGCGCTGTCCGAGGCCTTCAACGGTGACTTCATCAAGACCCTGTGGCTGGCCATCCCTGTCATGGTGTTCTCCTTCAACCACTCCCCGATCATCTCCTCCTTCGCGGTGGACAACAAAGGCCGCTACGGTGAGAAGGCGGAGAAGAAGTGCAGCAACATCCTGCTGGGTGCCCACGTCATGATGGTGATGACAGTGATGTTCTTCGTATTCAGCTGCGTACTGAGCCTCTCCCCGGCTGACCTGGCGGCTGCCAAGGAACAGAACATCTCCATCCTCTCCTACCTGGCCAACCACTTCGACAACCCGGTGATCGCCACAGTGGCGCCGCTGATAGCCCTGGTTGCCATCAGCAAATCCTTCCTGGGTCACTACCTGGGTGCGCAAGAAGGCATGAACGGCCTGATGGCCAAGGCGCTGCGCGAGAAGGGCAAGAAGGTCGAGATCAAGCAGCTGAACAAGGTGACCGCTGTCTTCATGATCCTGACCACCTGGGCCATCGCCACCATCAACCCGAGCATCCTCGGCATGATCGAAGACCTGGGTGGCCCCATCATCGCCATGCTGCTGTTCCTGATGCCGATGTACGCCGTCGCCAAGATCCCGGCCATGCGCAAATACGCCGGCAACCTCAGCAACGGCTTCGTGACCCTGATTGGCCTGATCGCCATGTCCGGCATCATCTACAAGCTGATTGCCTGATAATTCCGGTTACGCCGTTGAATAAAGAAGCCGCCTCCCAAGAGGCGGCTTTCTTGTTTGCGGCGCAGAGTGCTTAACAAAGCCGTGGTGGCGGCCTAACATGGCAGGATGTTTTTCTAGACGGGACAAAAGGATATGTCTGGGTTGAAAAAGGATCTCGGGCTCTGGCAGGGGATGGGGTTGCTCGCCACCTCATTGCTCGGCACCGGGATCTTCGTGGTACCGGCGACAGCGGCGTCGCTGGCGGGAGGGGCGTCTCTCTGGGCCTGGGTGCTGCTCATCGTACTGGTGCTGCCCATCGCCTTCACCTTCGCCCGCCTCGGGCGCCGCTATCCCCATGCGGGCGGGGCGCCGCACCTCATCGGGCTCGCCTTTGGCAACGGTGCCGAGCGCTTCTCCGCCTTCCTGTTTCTGGCGGTGCTGCCGGTGGGGCTGCCTGCCGCCCTCACCATAGCCGCCGGTTTCTGGCACGCCTTGTTCGACATGGGGGAGTGGACCCTGTGGGCCATCCAGCTGCTGACCCTGCTCGGGGTCTTCCTGCTGGGGCTGCGGGGGGCGCGCTCCTCCGGCAACCTGCAACTGTTGATTGCCCTGGCCATATTGGGGCTGACCCTGCTCATCTGGTTCAAGGGGGATCTGAGCTGGCGCGACGCCGCCCGGCCGCTGCCGACGGCCGCCGAGTGGCCCGCCATGGGCACGGCGCTGGCGGTGATGTTCTGGTGCTTCGTGGGGCTGGAAGCCTTCGCCCACATGGGGGAGGAGTTCAAGCGACCGGAGCGGGACTATCCCCTGGCCCTGCTCGGCGGCGTCTTGCTGGCGGGGCTCATCTACTGGGTGCACTCCCTGGTGGTGCTCAAATACGGTCTCTATGGGGATGAGGCGACCAATGCCACCGCCATCCCGGCCCTGCTCTCCCTGCTGTTCGGCCCCACCGCCAAGTGGCTGGTGGCGGTGCTCGGCTACCTCTCCTGCTTTGCCAGCATCAACATCTACCTGCAAGGGTTTGCGCGCCTTATCTGGAGCATGGCGCGCGAGGGCAAGTTGCCCGTCTCCCTGGCCCGGCTGTCGGCCCGGGGCGCGCCCCTCAACGCCCTGTGCTGGGTGCTCGCCATCTGCCTCGTCTCCATCACATTGATCCTCTGGCTCAGGCTGCCGCTCGATGAGCTCATCCGCTACGCCAACGGCAACTTTGTGCTGGTCTACCTGCTCTGCATGGCGGCGGGCTGGCGTCTGCTCGGCGGCACGGGCAAGGGGCTGGCGGGGGTGAGCGTCTTGCTCTGCGCGGCCGTGCTGGTGGCGCTCGCCTCCCAGGTACTCTATGCCGTCGTGCTCAGTCTGGGGTACGCCTGCTTCTCCCTGTGGCGGCGCAGGCGCCGTCGCGCGGCGTCAGGCGACGTCTGCGCCATCAAGTGAGCCTTCCTCTGGATGAGAAAAGCCCCGCAGTGCGGGGCTTTTTGCTGGCTATCAGATGTGGTGGTGCTTAAAGGTCTGGCAGGTCGCTGCGCAAGAGGGCGTAGTGGCGCAAGGAGATAGGCCGATCCCCCTTCCACTCGCACTCCCGCGCCGTGCCTTCGTAATGAAAGCCGGCCCGCTCCAGCAGGCGGGCGGAGGGGAGGTTGGGCTCTTCCACCACCGCCAGCAGCCGATGCAGCGCTGTGGTGCGGTAAGTCAGCGGGAGCCACAGTCGCAGCGCCGCGCTCATCACCCCCTTGCCCCAATGCTCGGGATAGAGCCAGTAGCCCAGCTCGGCTCGCCGGTGAGTCGGGTCGGAATCGTTGTAGCCGATGGCCCCCAGCGGCTCGTCCGTGTGCCGGTCACGAACGAGGTGCCAGGCGCCGCGACCCGTGCGGGTCAGCTCGACGTACCAATCCATCTGGGCCTGGCATGCCGTCAGGCTGTCGTAGCTGACGCCGTAGTAGGCGATGACTCGCGGATCGGAGAGGCCGCGATAGATGTGGGGCAGGTCGGCGTCGGTGACGGGATCCAGCCTGATCTCTGGCGGTGTAGTTGAAGTCATGGTGGCTCCTTGCGGCCAGCCGTGGCTGGCCGCTTGTGTTGAGTCAAACAGGGGGGGATGGCCAAGGTGGTTTATGGCTGTGCTCATGATTCGACAAGCCCGAGCATGCTGGCCAGCCTTGCCAGCTCATGGCGCCACTCTTGCTGCAGCCGCGGGGTCTGGTGCCTGGGCTTGCGGGCGAGATCGGCGGCGAGCAGGGCATCGAGCTCATACCAGCGGGCCAGCAGCGCCTCTTCGTCATCCTCCGCACTGGCAGTGGCCTGGCGTGCGTCGTGCCCGGATGACCCACCAGCTAGCGGCCTCTGCTGCTGATCGATCAGCTCGGCATAGGCCCGCTCGGTACTGTGGGCCTCCTGGATGCGTCCGTCTCTGATCAGCCAGAAGCGGTTGCAACTGCGCTCGATCAGATCCCGGTCGTGGGAGACCAGCAAGACGCCCCCGGGGAAGGCGTTCAAGGCCTCGGCCAGCTCCTCCTTGCCCGCCAGATCCAGGTGGTTGGTAGGTTCATCGAGCCAGAGCAGATGGTGGCTCGCCAGAGAGAGGGCGAGAAACAGCAGCCTGGCCCGCTCCCCCCCGCTCAAAGCGTGCACCCGCTGGCCATGGCGGGAGTAGGGGAAGCCCGCGCGGATCAGCGCCTGGCGCCGTGTCACCTCCGGCAAGGGGGCCAGGGGATAGAGGGCGTCGCTCAGGGTGGCGTCGCCATCCAGCTGCTGCAGGGACTGATCGTAGTAGGCGATACTGGCGCCTGGGTGGCGATACCAGCCCTCACCTGGCCCTTGATCGCATACCTCGCGCCAGCACTGGCGCAGCAGGGAGGACTTGCCGGTGCCGTTGGCGCCGAGCAGGGCGACCCTGTCGCCGGCCCGCAACCAGAGATCCTCGGCCCGCAGCAGGGGCGGCAAGCCAGGGGCGGGGCGCACCTCGAGGGCTTCCAGTCGCAGCAGGGCATCGGCGGGCAGTGCCTGCCCGTGCAGGTCGAGGCGCCAGGGGGCCGGCGCCGCGACCTGGCTCTGCTCCCCCTGCAGACGGGTGATGCGTTTTTCCATGGACTTGGCCTGGCGCACCAGCTTCTCGTTGTCATGCTCCCGTCCCCAGGTGGCGAGGCGCTTGCTGCTGGCGCTCAGGCGATCTATCTCCTTCTGCTCGTCGGCCCGGCGCAGGCGGGCCTGCTCGTCCTCTTCGGCCAGCGCCACCCTGGCCTGACTGCAGGGCAGGGCGAAGCGGTGCAACTGACCATCTCGCAGGATCAGGGTCTGCTCGGTGACCCGGTCCAGCAGGCGACCGTCGTGGGAGACCAGCACGAAGGCGCCGCGCCAGCCCAGCAGAAACTGCTCCAGCCAGAGCAGGGCGGGCAAGTCCAGGTGGTTGCTGGGTTCATCGAGCAGCAGCAGGTTGGGCTGGCGCAGCAGGGCGCGGCCTATCTGCAACCGGGTGTGCTGGCCGCCGCTCAGGGCGCTGGCGGGTAATTCGGCCTGCTCTTCGAGTTGCAGCTCGGTCAGCATCTTGTCCACCTGCCAGTCGGCGGCGGGGTCACCCCCCAGGGCATCCTGCAGCACGGCGTGGGTGCCGAGCCCTTGCAGCCTTGGGGGCAGTTGCTGGGCCACGAACTCGCAGCGGCAGGCGGCCGCCTGCTGCACCCGTCCGTCATGGGGTTGCAACTCACCGGCCAGCAGGGCGAGCAGGGTGCTCTTGCCGCAGCCATTGGCGCCAATCAGGCCCAGGCGATCGCCGCTCTGGATGCCGAGATTGATGTGGTCAAACAAGGGGAGGTGTCCCGCAGTCATCTGCAGGGAATGGGTACTCATCAGGGTCGTCATGCTCTTGCTCTCTTAAATGGCGGGATCAGAAATCCCTGTCATCAGGAGCGCTGGCGACAACGGTCGAGAAAGGTCTCGGTATGGAAGGGAGTCGGCTTTGCTCGAACCCGCTATCGCAGCGCGATGGTATGCAGGCAAGAGCACGCGAATGTGCCGAACAGGCGGGCCGAAATGATCGGGCACGCTTGGATAACCATGTTTTACCTCCTTGTGTTTCGTTATGGCACGGTGCGGCGATTATAAGCGCAGAAAAAATAACCGTCTATTCACGGCGGCGCTCTGCGGGGGAGGCGGGAAGGAAGCTCGTCAGCGGCGGGAAAAAACGCCCCGCAGTGCGGGGCGTGGTGATGGGGGGTCAGTCGCGGGGGGTCTTGAGCGCCTGGATCACATCTTCATTGGGGGCCAGCCCCTCCACGTGGTTGAAGCTGTCCAGCCCCTCCTGCGGGTTGATGGTGAAGGCGTCGGCGCTCAGGTAGCTGCCGCTGCCGGCACTCTCGACCACGACGATGAGCTCGGGCTGCTTGTCGCCGTTGAGATCCAGCAGCTTGAGCGCTTTGATGCCGCCATCGCGCGGCAGCACCTTGCCGTCGATGAACTGATCCAGCGGGAACTGGGGGTTGGCGCCGGAGTAGAGGCGCACGTCGTAGCTGCCGGTGGAGGCAGGTTCGCCGCGCCCTTCGCTGACGGTCACTACCTGGCCTGAGGGGAGCGTCAGCTGTTTGAAGAACCCGTCCGCCGCCTGGCTGGCGAGGGGCAGGGTGAGCAGGCCGAGAGTAAGGAATAAGGCTTTCATGGATGTGACCCTTGTTGCTGCTTGTCTTGCGGTGTCAGTGGGCAGGGGCCTGGCCCCCGCCCTGTCTGTGGTCGACCCGGGGCCGGTTGTCGGCCAGCCCCTGTCGACCCTGTGTTTACCAGATCTTGACCCGTTTGGCCGGATCAAGATAGAGCTTGTCACCCGGCTGGATGTTGAACGCCTCGTAGAAGGCGGGGATGTTCGGCACCACGCCGTTGACCCGGTACTCCGGCGGCGAGTGGGGATCCGAGGCGAGCAGCATCTGCATCAGCTCGGGGCGATACATGCCCTTCCATACCTGGGCCCAGCCGAGGAAGAAGCGCTGCTCGCCGGTGAAGCCGTCCAGCACCGGGGCCTCCTTGCCATCCAGCGACAGCAGGTAGGCCTTGTGGGCTATGGTGAGGCCGCCGAGATCGCCGATGTTCTCCCCCAGGGTGAACTGGCCGTTGACGTACTGCCCCTTGATGGGCTCGAAGCGGTTGTACTGAGCCACCAGCCGGCTGGTGCGGAAGCGAAACTCCTTGAGATCCTGGGGCGTCCACCAGTCGCGCATCACGCCGTCACCGTCGGATTTGGCGCCCTGATCATCAAAACCGTGACCCATCTCGTGGCCGATCACCCCGCCGATGGCGCCGTAGTTGACCGCGTCATCCGCCTGCATGTCGAAGAAGGGGGGCTGCAGGATGGCGGCCGGGAAGACGATCTCGTTGTTGCTCGGGTTGTAGTAGGCATTCACCGTCTGCGGCGACATGTGCCACTCGTCTCTGTCTACCGGCTTGCCGAGGCGCGCCAGGTTGTCGGCGTATTCGAAGGCGCGAGCCCGCTGCAGGTTGCCCACCAGATCGTCGGCACGGATCGCGATGGCGCTGTAATCCTTCCACTTCTCCGGGTAGCCGATCTTGGGCCTGAACTTGGCGAGCTTCTCTTTGGCCTGGGCCTTGGTGGCCGGCGACATCCAGTCCAGCTCCTCGATGCTCTGGCCGTAGGCGGTGCGCAGGTTCTCTACCAGCTGCTCCATGCGAGCCTTGGCCTCTGGCGGGAAGTAGCGCTCCACGTAGAGCTTGCCTACCGCCTCGCCCAGATGATCGTCCAGTACGCCGAGCGCTCGCTCCCAGGGGGCGCGCTGCTTGGGCGTGCCGCTCAGGGTTGTGCCGAAGAAGGCGAAGTTCTGGGCATCGGTCTGGCTGTCGAGGTAGGGGGCGAAGTCCGTGATGAGCTGCCACTTGAGGTAGGCCTGCCAGTCATTGACCGGGGTCTGCTGCATCACCTCGTTCAGGGCCGCAAGGTAGCTCGGCTGGCCGATGACCAGGCTCTGCTGCCCCGCAAGGCCGGCCTGGCCGAGATAGGCGTCCCAGTCGATGGTGGGGGCGAGGCGCTTGAGCTCGCTCACCGGCCCCTTGTTGTAGTTCTTCTCCCTGTCCCGCAGGGCCACGTTGTCCCACTGGATCTGGGCGAGCCGGGTCTCGAGGGCCAGGATACGCTTGGCCTTGGCCCCCGCATCCGCCTCGCCGAAGCGGCTCAGCATGGCGGCGATGTGCTGCTCGTATTTTTGCAGCAGCGCCTGGCTGGCGGCATCCGTCTTGAGATAGTAATCCCTGTCCGGCAGGCCGAGCCCGGATTGATAGAGGTAGACCGCATAGCTGTCCGGTGCCTTGGCGTCCGCGTCTATCCAGAAGCCGAACGGGGCGTTGCCACCGATGCGGCCGCTCTGGGCGAATGCGCGGGCGAGGTCCTGAGGGGTTCGGATCTGCTCTATCTCGCTCAGCATGGGCAACAGCGGCGCAGTGCCCTTGGCGTTGCGGGTATTCTGATCCAGATAGCTCTGGTAAAGATCCCGGATCTGCTGGGCCTGGGTGCCGGCGGCGGCCTTGCCGTCCAGCCCTTCCACCAGCACCCGCACGTCCGCCAGGGACTTGTCCCGCAGCATGTAGAAGGCGCCGTCGGCGGGCCTGTCGTCCGGGATCTTGGCGGTACCGAGCCAGTGGCCGTTCACGTAGCGGAAGAAGTCGTCACCGGGTTTGACCCGGGTGTCCATGTTGGCCAGCGCGAGGCCGGAGTGCTTGTCTGTCTGGTCCGGTCCCTGACTGCAGCCGGCCAGCAGGGCCAGCCCGATGAGGCCGGCCAGTATGCTTTTCTTATTGTTCATTTTTCTGATTCCAATTCGGGTTACTCAGCGTCCCTGCCCAGGTCGGGAGGAAACTCACTCTAGCAGTCGGGTTAGCGCTTGATAAGCCCGACTCTGCTAAGATCGGCCTGGTCGTATTGGGGAAGCCTATGATTTCTCGTATTTATTCTCGTTTTTGTCAGACTCTGCCCGCACCGGAAGGTTCCCGGGGCCTGTTGGTGGCCTTCAGTGGCGGGCTCGATTCCACCGTGCTGCTGGTGCTGGCGGCCCGTTTTGCTCACGCCCACGGCCTCACCCTGCGCGCCCTGCACGTCCATCACGGCCTGAGCCTTCACGCCGACGACTGGGTGACCCACTGCGAAGCGGTGTGTCAGCAACTGGCGGTGCCGCTCGTGGTGGAGCGGGTGCGGCTCTCCCGAGGCAATGGCGACAGCCTGGAGGCCCAGGCGCGGGAGGCCCGTTATCAGGCCCTTGCCGCTCAGCTGGAGGAGGGGGAGTGGCTGCTCACCGCCCACCATCAGGACGATCAGCTGGAGACCCTGCTGCTGGCGCTCAAGCGTGGCGCCGGCCTGCGCGGGCTGGCGGGCATGGTGCCGAGCCAACCCTTTGCGGGTGGGCTGCTGCTGCGCCCGCTGCTCGAGGTCAGCCGGGCCGAGCTGGCGGAAGCCGCGCAGTCACTTCCTTATGGCTGGGTGGAGGATGAGAGCAACGAGGATGTGAGCTATGACCGCAACTTCCTGCGCCAGCAGCTCATCCCCCAGCTCAAGGCCCGCTGGCCTGCCATGGCCCAGACGGCGGCGCGCAGCATGGCCCTGTGCGCCGAGCAGGAGGCGCTGATCAGCGAGCTGGCGGAGGCGGACTGGCAGGTGGCAGGTGAGGGCGATGCGCTGTGCATCGAGGCGCTGCAGCCGCTCTCCCCGGTGCGGCGCAACAACCTGCTGCGCCACTGGATCCGCCGCCTGGGGGGGGAGATGCCGTCCCGGGAGCTGCTGGGGCTGCTGTGGCAGGAGGTGGCGCTGGCGCGCGAAGACGCCAACCCCAGGCTGAGCCTGCAGGGGCTGGAGTGCCGCCGCTTTCAGGGGCGACTCCATCTGGTGCCGCCCGGCCTTGCCCCCCGTGAGGAGGTGTTGCCCACCCGGGCGGGGGAGACGCTCCGCCTGCCGGACGGACTGGGGACCTTCAGGCTGCTGTCATCGGATGGGGGAGAAGGGCTGCGCCCGCCACGGGAGGACGAGCCCCTGTCGGTACGTTTTCAGGTGGCGCCAGGCGTCATGCTCAAGCCGGTGGGGCGGGTTGGCAGCCGACGCCTGAAGAAGTTGTTGCAAGAGTACGGGGTGCCTTCCTGGCAACGGGGACGCATCCCCATCCTCTACTACGGGGAGCGGGTGGCGCTGGTGGCCGGGCTCTTCGTCTGCGACGGATTTCTGGCGCCCGAGGGTGGCATGGCCTGGGAGTGGCGGCGTGCCGTCACCCTGGGCACTGGCTGACGGCACGGGATAAACGGCGCCCTATTCGAGGATGCCCGCTTCGCCGGCCTTCTTGCGGGCGTAGAGGTGGGCATCCGCCGTGGCATAGAGCCGCTCCACGTCCATGCCAGAGTGCCAGCTGGCGGCTCCCAGGCTGCACCCCACCGAGAAGGCGCTGAGCTCCTTGTGGCTGTGCAGTACATGTTGCAGCCGCAGCCAGACCGGGCGCCAGGCCTCGGGGTCCGCGGGTTGCAGCAAGAGGGCAAACTCATCCCCGCCGAGGCGAAACGCCTGATCCGTGCCGCGAATGCAGCCTTGCAGCAGTTGGGCGAAGCGGCTCAGCACCAGATCCCCCACCGGATGACCCCAGGTATCGTTGACCTGTTTGAAACGATCGAGATCCAGCAGCACCAGCACCAGACCGTGGGGTTCCCGGCAGTGTTGCTCCACCGCCCGGCCGATGGCCTCATCGAAATAGGCGCGGTTGCCAAGCCCGGTCAGATGATCGAGCCGCACCTGCTGTTCCAGCCGGCTCAACCGAAGATAGAGCGGCAGAGGCAGGCAGAACAGTTGGTGATATTGCTCCAGCAGCCGTCGCTGGCCGTCGCTCATGGGCTGATCCAGCTCGTACTGCAACTGGCCGAGCAACTGTTCATGCTGGCCGCGCAACTCGAAGCGATAGCCATGCAGCACCTGTCTGGCCTGGGGTGGGTGAGCGATGAGGCTGTGAGGCTGGCCGCAGTCGAGGTGGAGCGTGTGGATCCGGACAATCTTTGCCACCCGCTCGGCAAAGATTGCCAGCAGGGCGTCAAGATCCCGTTGCCTCAGCAGCTCCTGAAGTTGCTGATAAGGATCCTGTCCGGTCAGCGGCGTGAGCCGCTCCATCTGCTGTACCCACTGCTCTATGCCGTGTCCGAAGCCGTTCAATGACGATGTGTTTTCCACGTTGCAGCCTTGCACCTCTCCACTCATTAGGCGGGTTACTGCAATCCTCGTGCCCAAAATATGTTCGATGGAAAACAAAGGCGCTGGCTAGGCTTAACGAGATGAAATGGGAGGGTAAATAACCCCGGTGTGCCGCTTGTCGCGAGCGCCCGGAAGGGGCGGGATCCTGTCCCGTAGCCCCGAAGATGACCGGACGGTGCGAGGAGCCCGATGCACAGTCTCATCGTGCCATGGGGACAGATAAAAGAGAGGGATGTGTGTACGCCGATGTGTTGATCCTGCTGCTCTCCGCCGTCCTGCTGGTGGCCATCTTCCGACGCCTCGGTCAGCCGGTGATCCTCGCCTACCTGTTCGTCGGCATGTTGCTCGGCCCCCATGGCGCGGCCATCGTCACCGGGCAGGCCATGATGCAGACCATAGGGGAACTCGGCATCGTCTTCCTGATGTTCTCCCTCGGGCTCGAATTCTCGCTGCCGCGCCTGCTCGCCATGCGCAAGCTGGTGCTGGGGGTCGGCGGCCTGCAGGTGCTGCTCACCTCATTGCTGTTCTTCTGGCTCGGCTGGTGGTGGGGTCTGAGCCTGCCCCAGGCGCTGGTGGTGTCGGGCACCCTGGCCCTCTCCTCCACCGCCGTGGTGATCAAGCAGCTCGGGGAGTTGCAGCAACTCCATACCCGGCGGGCCCAGCTCGGGGTGAGCGTCTTGCTGTTTCAGGATCTGGCGGTGGTGCCGCTGCTGGTGATGATCCCCATCCTGGCCAGGCCCGAGGTGCAGGGCAGCGCCTTGTTGGCGGAAGTCGCCTGGGCCTCGCTCAAGGGGCTGTTTGCCCTGTCAGTCTTGCTCGCGGTGGGAAAATGGCTGCTGCCCATGGTGTTTCACGAGGTGGCGCGGGCGCGATCCGATGAGCTGTTCGTGCTCAGTACCCTGCTGGTGGCCTTGCTGGCGGCCTCTCTGACCCAGTGGATGGGGCTCTCCATGGCGCTCGGGGCCTTCCTGGCCGGCATGATGCTGGGGGAGTCCCACTACCGTCATCAGCTGGAGGTGGACATCAAGCCGTTTCGGGACGTCTTGCTGGGGCTCTTCTTCATCACCATCGGCATGACCATGGAGTGGACGCTGGTGGCGAACGCCTGGTGGCAGGTGCTGCTCTGCGTGCTCGGGCTCATCCTGTGCAAGTCGCTGTTGGTGCTGCTGGCGGGCCGGTTGATGGGGGAGCGCAAACGCGATGCCATGGCGGCCGGCATCATGCTGAGCCAGGTCGGCGAGTTCGGCTTCGTGCTGCTGGCGCTGGCGAGCCACCATGGCCTGCTCGGTCACGAGATGGTCTCCCTGCTCATCGGCGTCGGCGTCATCACCCTTTCTCTCACCCCCTGGTTGGTGCAGCGGGCGCTGGGGCTCGCCCACTCCCTCACCGACGGGGCCCTGCTCTCGCGCGCCGGGGTCGCCCAGTCGGGGCTCAGCAAGCATCAGCATGTCATCATCGCCGGCTTCGGGCGCACCGGGCAGACCTGTGCCCGCTTTCTCAAGCTCGAGGAGATCCCCTTTCTCGCGCTGGATCTCGATCCCGAGCGGGTGAGCGAGGCCAAGCTGGCGGGGGAGCAGGTGGCGTTTGGCGATGCCAGCCGGCGCGACATCCTGCTGGCGGCCGGTCTGATGCGGGCTCGCCTGGTGATCATCACCTTCGATGATCGCAAGCGGGTCGATGCCATGCTGACGCAGATCCGGGCGTTGGCGGGGGATCTCAAGGTGCTGGTGCGAACCCGGGACGACAGCTTCCTCGAGCACTACAAGCAGGCCGGGGCCTTCGAGGTGATCCCGGAGTCCCAGGAGGGGGCCCTGATGCTGGTGTCTCACCTGCTGGTCAACTGCGACGTCCCCCTAGGCCGGGTGATCCGGCGCATGGAGCACGAGCGCAGCAGCCAGTATCGCTTCCTGCACGGCTTCTACTGGGGAGATCAGAGTGCGGGCAACCTGGAGACGGATCAGTTGCTGGAGCGGCTGCACCCCGTGTTGCTGCACGATCAGGCCTGGGCGGTTGGGCGTCGGGTGCGGGAATTGCCCCTGGGGGAGGTGCGCATTAAGGCGGTCCATCGCGGAGAGCGGAGCCTGGAGCCGAAGGCCGATCTGAGGCTGCTCGCGGGAGATCGGCTGGTGCTGTTTGGTACGGCCGTGGCCATGGAGCAGGCGGAGCAGCGCCTGCTGGAGGGGCATTAGGCCCCCGGTCCGGGCGACGACTGCCTGTTCAGGCCTCCTCGCGGATCCGCTCTTCGATGTCCAGGAAAGACTCGATGTGCTGACGTTGCGCCATTGCATCCTGATACCCCAACCTTATCAACTGCTGACAGTAACCCGGGTGAAACATCAGGAAGCTGGCCAGACTGCTGCTCTCCTGGCCGTTCACCCCCAGTACCCGCAGCAGGCGGCGCAACTGGGTTGGCAGCTTGGGCAGGTAATCGAGGGCGATGAGGTCGAGATCCTGGCTTGGCCTGATGACACAGGTCTCCACCTGGCGCAGCTTCAGTCGGTTGCGCTCCCGCGGCGGGATGAGGGACAGGGTCTGGTTGATGCGTCCCAGTCGCTCCAGATCCGAATTCAGGGTGTCGGAGAAGACGGTGTTGAGCAGGTGGCTGGCGATGTTGGAGCTGGTCAGGCGGCTCTGGTGCGGGGACGCGCCCCCCTGATGGGGTGAATCCAGCGTCACCAGCAGGATCCGCTCTGCGCCCAGGTGAATGGCGGGGCTCAGGGGGCTCAGCTGGTGGATGGAGCCGTCACCGTAGAAACGATCGCCTATGGGGGTGGCGGGAAAGACGAAGGGCAGGGCCGCCGAGGCCAGCAGGTGATCCGAGGTGAGCAGGGTGCGCAGGCCGCGCCGCCTGGCCCGCTCCCAGGGCTGATGCTCGGCCCGCCCCTGGAAGAAGGTGGTGGAGAGGCCGTCGTCATAGTCGGAAGCCGTGATGGCGATGGCCTCCAGGCTGCCGTAGAGGATGTTGTCATCGATACGGTGATAGTCGATGAGCTGATCCAGCAGGCGGCGCAGGGGGGCATTGTCGAACAGGTGGAAGGCGTGGTTGCTCTGGGGGCTGATGAGACCGGCCGAGCCCTGATACAGGGTGCGCCACAGCAGCTGGCAGGGATGAAAGTCGAAGATGTGATGGGTCTCGAAACGGCGCCAGACCCACTCCAACTTGCGCACCCCCAGGTGAAAACAGGAGGCGTAGCACGCCAGCGCCGTGATGTTGAGGGCTCCTGCCGAGGTGCCGCACAGTATGGGGAAGGGGATGCCGAGGTTGCGGGGATAGAGCTCGGCCACTGCCTTGAGGACGCCGACCTGATAGGCGGCGCGAGCACCACCACCGGTCAACAGGAGAGCTGTATTGGGTCTGGCCATGCTGCTGTCCCTTATTGTGATAGCGCCACGGCTGATAAAAGGAGGTCGGCCATGATGCTGCGCCTTATTGTGATTGCAAGGGCGGGGTGCCACCGCGCAATTTAACTATAAGACGTTGTATCCCGGATAAAAATGGGCCGCCTCATCATTTTTTTGAGGCGACCGGTACGGCGGGATCAGGCCTCGCTTCTGGGCTGGGTCAGCTGATCGAAGGCGGCGAACACGGGGGGGCTTGCCAGGATGCGACCATGGCCGAGTCCACGGGTACTGACCAACCGGGTACGGCCGTCCTCTGCCGCCCGCAACGAGTCTTTATGGGGGGCAAACCTGTCTTCCTCGTCGTGAACGATGAGGGCCGCCCCCTGGCGACGGGCGAGACGACCCAGGGGGTCGACAGTGCTCAAGGGATGCTTATATTCGTGCTCGATCTCCTTGACCACCGCATCGAACAGCCGGATGGAGTAGCCGGAGCGGGCCACCATGCCATAGAGCTGGGGCACATAGTCGAGCACGGGCGAGATGAGCAGCAGCGGCAGCGCGTCGAGGGCGGGGTGGTGGCTGCTGAGGGTGACGGCGCCCCCCATGCTGTGGGTAATGACCCCCTGAACTGGGCCGACGCGCGCCAGGATCTCGTCGAAGGCGCGCACGAAGCGGGGCAGGTGCCCCGTGCTGCCCTCGCTCTGGCCGTGGGCGGGGTGATCATAGGCCAGCGCCGTGAAGCCCTGGGCGGCGATATGGCTCATCAGCGGGTAGAACTGGCTGGCACTGCCGGACCAGCCGTGCATCAGCAGCCACACCGGGCCCTGGCCAAGCCGGTAGCTCATCAGGGTGCCCTCACCGGTGTGGATGGCCTGCTGCACCAGCCCGGTGGGGGCGGCGATCTCCCGGGTTGGGCGCTGCGGGGTCAGCAACAACTTGCTGGCGGTGCGCTTGGCGTGGGCCGGTGCCAGCGCGTGGTGCAACCGGGTGCCAAGCCCCAGCAGCAACTTGCTCGGGCTGACGCGGCGGGTGTTGAAATAGATCTTGCTGCTCATGGTCATCCTGTGGTTTTTATGTGCGAACGGTCGTGCTTTTTTGTCTGTTTTTAAAAAGAAGAGCCAGAACCTCAGCGCCAGCTGGTCAGCAGATCTTCCACCTCGGGCCAGAAGTGGCGGGCCGGATCCTGACACAAGTCCAGCGCATTGAACACCTGATCTCCCAGATAGAGGCCATATAGCCGGTAGACGGCGCGCCAGGGATCCAGATCCCTGCGCCACTCTCCCTTCTCCTGGCCCTGCACCACCTGGCGAGCCAGATAGTCGAGCCAGAAACGCACCAGCTGGCGGGCCGCCTGCTGCACCTCCCCCTCCTGGGCCGAAGTCCAGGCATCGAGGAACATGCAGCGTCCGGCAAAGCTCTGGTTCCAGGCCAGCCAGGCCTGCAGCAGGGCAAGCAGTTTCTCCTGCTGGGTGCCGTGCCGTTGCTGGCGCACCGGCTGGATCACCCGCTCCCGGAACACCTCGGCGGAGTAGGAGAGCACGGCGATCTGCAGGTTGTCGCGAGACTGGAAATGGGCAAACAGGCCGCTCTTGGACATCTCGCATGCACTGGCCAGCGAGCCTATGGTCAGGCTCTCGAGCCCTTGCTGGCTCGCCTGCTCGAAGGCGGTCTGCAAAATGTTGTCGCGGGTCAGGCGGCCCTTGCTCATCGCACTCTCCTCTCTGGGTTCTGCAGCATAAAGTACGATCGTGCTAATTGTCGAGCCACAAACCGCCATAGTGGTGGAGACAAGCTGCTGACTCAGCTGTCCTTGATGTCCATCTGCTGCAGGGCGATGACCGCCTGGGTGCGGTTCTTGACCCCGAGCTTGCGGAAGATGGCGGTGATATGGGCCTTGATGGTGGCCTCGGAGACGTTGAGCTCCCAGGCGATCTGCTTGTTGAGGCTGCCGTCCCGCAGCATGATCAGTACCTTGTACTGCTGGGGGGTGAGGCTGGCCAGCTTGCTGGCAAAGTCGGGGCCATCCTCGGACTCGGGGTGCAGGGAGATCCCTTCTGGCACCCAGTTATCCCCCCCGATCACCGTATTGAGGGCGCTGACCAGCTCCTTCATGGGAACCGACTTGGGAATGAAGCCCAGGGCCCCGAGGCGCAGCACCTGCTGGATGATGGCGGCATCTTCCGAAGCAGAGACCACGACGATGGGGAGATCCGGGTACTGGCCGCGCAGATAGGCCAGCCCCTCGAAGCCATTGGCCCCCGGCATCTTGAGATCGAGCAGCAGCAGATCGACTTCGGGGTGCTCCGCGAGCAGGTGGGTCAGGCTGTCGATGGAGTCGGCCTCCAGCAGCCTGGCCTCGTCGATGGCCATGTGCACCGCTTGATAGAGGGCGCCCCGAAACAGGGGGTGGTCATCTGCGATGACGATGGTAAATTGGCTGTCCATTGCTCACATTTTTGCTAACTGATTGTTTTGAAAAATCAAACTAGCACTGCTCCCCAAGGGGGTCAAACTCGCTGGTGTGCAAATGTGAGGCGACCATGAGATGTCGTGCCCGCGGGGCCGACGGGATGGTCATGAACAACCCCAACGCAGGAGGCAATTGATGGGATCCTTGGTATTGACGGTAGGCACAGGTTCCACCTGGGCAATGCGGGCGTCGCTGGTGCTCGCCATGAGCGGGCTGGAGTGGCAGGAGCAGGTGTTCGATCTGGAGGATGCCAAGGCGTTGCAACGGCTCAAGCGCACGGCACCGGCCGGGCTGGTGCCCTGGCTGGATGACGGCGAGCTGCGCATCCACGACTCCCTCGCCATCGCCGAGTATCTCCACGAGCTGTGCCCGGCGCGCCACCTCTATCCGACGGACCGGGCCGAGCGGGCATTGGCCCGCAGTCTGTGCGCCGAACTGCACGCGGGCTTTGGCCAGATCCGCAGTCGTCTGCCTTTCTTTTTGGGAGCGCCGACCCAGAGCGAGCCGCCGGTAGAGACCATCGGCGAGCTGGCTCGCTTGCAGACCATCTGGTCCCAGACGAGAGGGCGCTTCTACTTTGGGGAGGCAGGGATCCTCGATGCCTTCTATGCGGTGATGGCCTATCGGCTGGCGAGCTACGGCATTTCGCTGCCCGGTCAGGCGGGCGCCTATCAACAAGCCTTGCTGGCCTGGCCCCTGTGGCAGGAGACCCTGGTCAAGGCACGGCTGCAGTGGCCGGCCATCGCCCGGCAGTCGGCATGAAGTGTGCCTGCGCAATGAGAGAGGGGAGCCACTGGCTCCCCTCTTCGTTTGTCCGATACGGGCCCGGTTATGGCTGCTGGCCGGCGAACACCACCACCACCTTGTCTTCCCCCTTCTCCCGCACGAAGGCGTAGGGAGCATCGGACAGCTTCTTGTGGCTGCCTGCTGCCACCGCCGGGTGGGCTGCACGGAACTGGCCGAGTTGCTGCCAGTGCTTGACCAGTTCGGCCTTCTCGCCACTCCCCAGCTCCTGCCAGTTCATGTCTGATCGCACGCTCTGATCGAACACGCCGCCATCCTTGGCCAGCCCCCGGCCGGACTCGTCCCCGTAGTAGAGCTGGATGCCCCCAGGTAGCAGCATGAAGCTGTTGGCTACCCGTCGTTGCAGTGGCACGTCCTGGTAGTCGCCGAAGAACAGCTTGGTGTCGTGGGAGCTGATGTAGCTCAGCACGTTGAACTCGGGATCCTGGTTGATGCGGCTGGCGTAGCTGGCATAGGTGGGCTCGGCGCCTGCCATGCACTGGGCCTGTGGCAGGGCGAACTCGCGCTGATAGTCGAAGTTGATCAGGGAATCGAAGCCGTTCTGATACCAGAAATCCTTGGCGACCCCGTGATCCCACACCTCACCCACCATGTAGAAGGGCAGGCTGTCGAGCGCCTTGTCCGGGTTGGCGGCCTTCCACTCCTTGAGCGCGGTGGTGCCCGCCTGCTTGAGCTTGGCCCAGACCGCGGGCTCCAGATGCTTGACGGTGTCGGCCCGGAAGCCGTCGATGCCGAAACGGCGCACCCAGTCGGTGTGCCAGGCGATGAGGTAGTCGCTCACGGTAGCGTTGGGCAGGGCCTTGGCGCGGGTGTCTTGTTTCGCCGCCAGCAGCGGCGGCAGGCCCACCGGCTTGCTGGACTCGGTCAGGAAGTCCGGCAGCCCCGCCACCGAGCCGGTGACATCGTCGGTGCCGGGCTGCGGGTAGCCGGGTAGGCCGGCGCGCACCCAGTCACCGCTCCACCACTGGTTCCAGTTAGGGGATTGGTAGTCGATAAACTGGTTGTAGCCATGCCAGTTGAGGCCGCCGCTCGGGCGCCACTCGTTCCAGCGGGTCGGCAATTTGCCGGTGTTCTGGGTGAGATCGGTGAGCCCCAGATCCTGCAGATCCGCCAGGGTGGCGTAGCCGGCGTGGTTCATCACCACGTCCAGGATGATCCGCATGCCGCGCTTGTGGGCCTCGTCCACCAGGGTTTTCAGGCTCTCCTCGTCGCCGTAGTTGGGGTCAATCCTGGTGAAGTCGAGCGCCCAGTAGCCGTGGTAAGCGTAGAAGGGGAAGTTGCCTTGCTCGCCGCCGCCGATGAAGCCGTGCACCTGCTCCACCATGGGGGTGATCCAGATGGCATTCATGCCGAGGGACTTGATGTAGTCGAGCTTCTCGGTCAGCCCCTTGAAGTCGCCGCCATGCCAGGTGGCGACCTCGTCCTGACCATCTTTCTGGCGGCCGAAGCTGTGGTCATTGGCGGGATCGCCGTTGTGGAAGCGGTCGGTCAGCAGGAAATAGACGCTCGCCTGATCCCAGCTGAAGGGGGCCGCCTTGGCCGCCTTGACCGGCTCGAGCAGCAGCAGGCCGCCGCTCTCCTTGCTCGGTGTCAGGGTCAGCTTGCCGCCCTTGACCATGGCTTCCTGTCCCGAGTAGGCATCCCGCAACCGGGTGCCGTCGGGCCAGACTCCCTTGAGTGATGCCGTGACCGGGCCGCCGTCCCAGCTGATGCAGGGCTCTGTGGGGGGTTGTCGCTTGAACTCGCTCTTCTTGGTCGCCCGCAGCACCTTGAGGCTGGGGGTATCGGGGTTGAAGGTGAACTCGTAGTCACCGGCCAGCATCACCCTCAGGGTGAAGCTCGCCCCCTTGCTGCACTTGTCCATGGGTTGGGCTGTGCCGAAGGGGAGCGGCCTGGCCTCGGTCGGCCCGAAGCTGGTGCCGCAGCTGTTGCCCGCATCGGCGATGCGGATCTGGTGGCTCCCCTTGTCCAGCCTGTGGGTCAGGGTGACGATTCCCTTGTCCAGCGTCAGCGCCTCGGCCACCGGTTTGCCATCCACGTGGAGATGCACCTCGGGGGCGGCCAGCGCCTGACCGACGAACAGCGGCGTGGCCAGCAGGGCGAGCCACAGGGAGGATGGGCGGAGATCGAAACGAGGCGAGGGACGCATAGGCCATTCCTTGAGCTGAGTGAGGAGATCGGGTTCCGTTGAGGCACTCATTCTAGGGGCCCTGCGGGTGGGCTTGGACCGGCAAAATGCCGATTTGTGAGGTCAGTTCAAATGGTTACGTTTTCAAGCCCGGCAAAGTGTGATGGCCGCCCTGCTGCCCGGAGCGCGGCGCCATAAAAAATGCCGGTCGATGGACCGGCATGTTCAGGTGGGGCTGTTCGCCTGCGGGGGATCGTTCGTCAGACGGTAAAGAACTTGAAGTTGACGAAGGCCACCGCGATGAAGGAGGCGACCATGCCGCTGATGCAGAGCACCGCAGGGCGGATGGACGGCCAGCGATGGGCCAGCAAGATGATGGCCAGCAGGGTCGGGTAGAGGCCGAACATGTAGCGCGGCATGGCGTTGAGCCCTGTCATCAGTGGTATGGTGCAGCAGATGAACATCAGGGTCGCCTCGGCCCAGCGCTTCTGGCTGAACAGGTAGCCGTTCAGGCACCAGCCGAAGATCACCATGATGGAGAGGTAGGCCTTGCGACCGCCCAGCTCGAAGCCGCTCAGCCACCAGTCCAGGGGGCTGTCCATGTAGCGACCCCAGGCGACCTGGATGTGCTTGAAGGCGAGCGCATCCCCGGTCAGGTGATAGAGGTAGACCATGTAGGAGAAGAGGCCGAGGGGGATGAGCCAGAGGGTGAACACCACCTTGAAAGCCCGCTCGGTGAAGCGGAAGAATTCGCGCCAGCCATAGGCCTGCAGCGCCAGGATCAGCACGGGGAACACCATCATGACCCCCAGGTTGCGGGTCCCGGAGATGAAGATGCCGAGGAAGGCCACCATCAGCCACTGCTCGCGGTAGGCGAACAGGAACATCCCCAGCATCAGCGCCATGAACATGGACTCGGTATAACCGGAGACGAAGTAGGCGGAGAAGGGGGAGAACGCCAGCAGCCAGACCCCGAAACGGGCGGTCTCATCCCCCAGCTTGAGCTGGCGCAGCACCAGCAGCATCAGCGGCAGGCTGATGAAGAAGGCGATGTTGGCCACCAGCATCAGGCCGATCAGGCTCTCGATGTTGAGCAGGCTGGAGAGCCCGCCAGCAAGCATGGGGTAGAGTGGCATGAAGGCCCAGTTCGCCGCGTTGCCCTTGCTCAGCCAGCGTGGGTAGAGGTCGTAGCCGTTCTCGATGATGCGCTGGAACCAGACGCAGTCGAACTGGCAATAGGCTTGCAGCGGGCCTATGTCGGGGGCGCCGTAGAGCTGGACGCCGAAATAGCCCATGCCGTACAGGGCCACCCGGCTCAGCACGAAGGCGGCGATGATCATCAGCCAGTCGCGGCTGCTGATGCGCAGTGACGGGCGATAGGGGAGGGCATCCCCGGCGAGGGGAGGGGTATTGGTCATGTCATTCATCAGGCAAAAACCCAGACGCGAGAGAGTATGTAGGTGAGTACGGTAACGGTCAGGGTGGCAATCACCACCGGCAGCAGTCCGGAGAGGCCCGCAAACAGCAGGCCGCTCAGGATCAGGTTACGCACCGCCAGGGAGAAGAGGGCCACCAGCAGAAACTTGCTGGCGGCACCCTGCTTCTGGAAGGTGATGTAGCGATGGCCGAAAAACGAGAACCAGAACGCGATGGCAAAGGCCAGGGTCGTGACCAGGTGCTCAGAGATGGCGGGCCAGGTGTGGAACAGGGCGATGGAGGTGCCCAGATCGACGAGGGTAGCTCCCCCGCCGACAAAACCGAAGCGAACCAGCCGCCAGAATTCCTCGCGGGAGATCATTGGGACGCCGGCTCCTGCTTGTCCGCATCCTGCGCCTTTTCACTCTGGGTTGCCGCCGCATCCGGCTGCTTGCCCGCATCCTGCCGGGCATATTGGCCGTAGACTCCCTCGATGAGGTAGACGGGGCGCTGCTTCACTTCCACGAACATGCGGCCTATGTACTCGCCTATGATGCCGAGCGACAGCAGCTGAATGCCGCCGAGGAACAACATCACCGACATCAGGGAGGCGTAACCCGGCACGTCGATGCCGAAGAACAGCACCTGGGTGATGATCTTGAGGATATAGAGGAAGGCGATGAAGGAGACGCCGACCCCGACGTAGCTCCACACCCGCAGCGGCCAGCTGGAGAAGCTCATCAGGCCGTCGAGGGCGAAGTTCCACAGCTTCCAGTAGTTGAACTTGGTCTCGCCGGCGTGGCGGGCGGGGCGCTCGTAGGGCACGCCGACGGCACGGAAACCAGCCCAGGCGAACAGCCCCTTCATGAAGCGGTTGCGCTCGGGCAGTTGCTTGAGAGCCTCGACCACCTTGCGATCGATGAGTCGGAAGTCACCGGCGTTCTCCGGCAGCTTGGTGCTGGTGGAGAGGGCGTTGAAGAAGCGGTAGAAGCCGCCGGCGGTGAGGCGTTTCATCGGGGTGTCGGCGCTGCGATCCACCCGGATGCCGTAGACGGTGTCGTAGTCGCCGGTCTGCCACAGCTTTACGAATTCCAGGATGAGGGCGGGGGGATCTTGCAGATCCACGTCCATGGGGATCATGGCATCACCCTTGGCCTGATGCAGGCCTGCGGTCATGGCCGCTTCCTTGCCGAAGTTGCGGGCCAGGTTGACCAGGGTCACGCGGGGATCGCGGGCAATGGCCTGTTCGACCACTTCACGGGTGCGGTCGCGGCTGCCGTCATTGACGAACACGATTTCAAGCCGGTCTTTGAGGGGAGCCAGTTCGGCATCTATCGCGCTGATGAAGGCGTCTATGCTCTCTTCCTCGTTGTAAACGGGCACGACCAGAGAGAGTCGAAAATCGGCATGCGACATGGGAACTTCCTTATTGAAAGAATTATTTTATAAGACTACTGATGCTGGGATTTTCAGCTTCACTGCGCGACGGTCAGGCGTACCGACTGGACGTTGAGCGGTGTCGGAGCGGAGAGCGCAAGGAAGTTGGGATGCTTGGGATCGGCCGTCAGGGAGTCGCCCGGCAGGTTGAGCCGGATCTCGTTGATGCCCGCCTTGGCCAGCTTGACCGTGGTGGTGAAATCATGGCCGAGCGCCACCTTGAGCAGGGTGCCGGCTTGTGGACTGTTGATCCTGGCCTGGATGGTGAGCTGCTCAGGTTGAGCCTGCTGCTTGGGCAGCACGAAATAGAGGCCTCCCTTGCCACTGAGCTGGGTACCCTCGGCACTGGGCTTCTTGGCCCAGCCTTCGCTCGAGAGGAAGCGGCTCGGTTTGGTCAGGTTGAGTTCGTTGCCCGGCTGGTAAGTCATGCTAGAGTTGTGTTCCCAGAAGCGGGTCTTGCCTTCCAGGTAATAGAGTTTGTAAGCCAGGCTCACGTTGGGGTGAGCGGCCAGGTAGAGGGTGTAAAGGTAAAAACCGCTCAATGCCAGGATGGCAGCCAGAAAACCGAACTTTTTGTAGGTCATATTACTCACTCGATGCCCGACGGATAGGTAGGCTGGATTCGCGCATATGCTAATCCAATTGCAAAAAAAGCATAGTGGATCACAAAAATAAATTTGCTCACATATTAACCCCCAATCCCCCTGCGTACCAAGGGGCTTTGGTGTCGTGCGCATCCTGCTTTTGTGGCGGGCATCCAGTGCGACCTGGGCCCTGTCCTGCCCATGGCCTTATCAGGCAAATGGCTGATATAGTGCATCGCTGTGGCAGGATCTGTCGCCATTTTCGTTTGACAGAATTAAGATGACCCGTCCCGCCGTCAAGGATGACCCATGAGACTGCTCTTCCTGTGTGTGCTCTGCTGTTTGCCCCTTCACTCGCTGTTGGCTCAACCGCTCTGTCCTTCCCCGCTGCGCGTCGGTTTCGATGACTGGCCCCCTTACCACTATTACCAGCAGGATGGCGACAAACGGCGGCTGCGCGGCTTCGCGGTCGACTATCTCAACGCCGTCTCGGCTCGGCTGGGATGCCGTCTCATCTATGTAGAGCGTCCCTGGAAGCGGGGGCTGCACGAGCTGGAACTGGGGCGGCAGGACATCGCCATGGAGGCCTACTTCACTGAGGACAGGGCGCGCTATGCCTGGTTCTCCACCGCCTACAATCCGGGGAGGACGGCGCTCTGGGTGCGCAAGGCCGGCACCGACGATGAAACGGATCTGGGGAGCTGGCTGGCTCAGGGCCACCGGCTGGGGATCACCCGGGACTACTACTATGGCGCCGAGATCTCCGAACTGCTGCGCCGTTACCCTGATCAGGTGAGCGCAGTCAATGACGTGCAGAATTACCGCAAACTGGTGCTGGGTCGGATAGACGGATTTCTCGGGGATAGTTTGGCCACTCCCTGGGGTCTGAAGAAAGAGGGGCTGTCGGAGGAGGTGGTCCCCCATGTGATGGGGATCTACGAGACGCCGACCTCTTTCATGTTGAGCAAAAAGACGATATCGAGCGAATTTGTACAGCGATTCAATCAGGCGATCATGGCCGTTGGCAAGAGCGGGGAGCATGCGCTCATCTGGCGACGTTACACCTCCGCCCGCTAGCAAAGTCGCCGCCATTCCCGCATCATGGGCACCTGACCGTTGCGCCTGACAGGCCGAAGTGAACCGATTTGAGGCAAGCGTGGTAAGAAGCATGGGTAAGAAGTATTGGTTGGCATTGGCAAACCTTATCTGGCTGGGCTGCTGGCCGGCTGGCATGGTCCATGCCAGCACAGAACAGATGGTGGTGGCCAGTCCCAGCATCCAGCATGACTGGTATCAGAACAGTACCGCAGAACAGGCACGCCATGAGCTGGAGCTGCAACTGCAGGAGGCGGTGCTTGCCCAGTTGCACCCGGATTTCTATCGGCTCTGGCAGCAGTTGCAGAAGACCCCGGCCGATCGGCGCGGCGCCCTCTACGACGAAGCCTTCGGCAAGCTGGCGCGTTTCCAGCAAGCCTGGCGCGCCATGGACCTGGTCGCCCGCGAGCAGATGCAGACCCTCAAGCTGGACCTGACCAAGCCCCTGGCCCATGAGCCCCTGGGTGACAACCTGCTGGATCAGGTCAAACAGCTCAGGCCCCAGGTCGCCGAATATGAGGCCGTACGCGATGAAGTGCGCAAGCTGCTGGCCATGCCCATGGCCAAGCATTGGCCGACCCTGGACATGCCGACCCTGCGAGCCGGGGAGAGCGCTACCGAGCTTGGCCAGATCCGCTCCATCCTCAACGAGCTGGGGGACGGTGCCCCGAACCACCAGGATGCCACCTATGACGCCGAGACAGAACAGGCCATCAAGCAGTTCCAGCGCCGCCATGGCCTGACCGCCGACGGCATCATCGGCCGTCAGACCCGCTCCTGGCTCAATACCGGGCCGCAAGTGCGTGCCAGCCTGCTGCTGCGCAACCTGTGGCGTCGTGATCTGGTGGATCACCTCGCCGGCCGCTACGTGCTGGTCAACATCCCGGATTACCGCCTGAGCGTGGTGGAGTCCGGCAGCGAGGTCTTTACCAGTCGGGTCATCGTCGGCAAGGAGCAGCGGGCCACCCCCATCCTTGCCAGCGAGATCCGCTCCATCGTGCTCAATCCCGCCTGGCATGTGCCGCGTTCCATTCTGAGCAAGGACATTCTGCCCAAGCTGGGACGGGATCCCGCCTATCTGGATCGCGAACAGTTCGAGGTGATCGACGGCGAGGGCAATCCGGTGCAGTTCAGCGAAGATGGCTGGCACCATGCACTGGCATCGGGCTTCCCTTATCGGTTGCGGCAAAAGCCGGGGGATCACAATGCCCTGGGGCGCTACAAGTTCTACCTGCCGAACAACGATGCCATCTACCTGCATTCGACGCCGCGCAGGGCTCTGTTCGAGCAGGGGGCACGTGCCTTCAGCTCCGGTTGCATCCGGGTCGAGCATGCGGACGATCTGGCCGAGCTGCTGCTCGCCGACTCCCGCTATCAGCCGGACAAGGTCGCCAGCATCCTGAAAGAGACCCAGACCAAGTGGTTGCCGTTGACTACCCCTATCCCGGTGTTCACCGTCTACTGGAGCAGCTGGATCGATGAAGAGGGGCGCCAGCAACTGCGCAATGATATTTACGGATTCGATCGAGTGAGCTTTCAGAGCCGCTTGCTGTGATCCCCGCCACAGAGTGAAAAGCCCGGCCAGTGCCGGGCTTTTTCATGGGCCTTTGCGGTTTGACATGACTTTTACGGGCGGGTAGTTTCGGCCTCTGTATCATATTCATTCACCACTGTTACTTCACTCTGGAATGGACGGACAACGGATGCTGGAACAAGAGATAAGCCGACGCCGTCTGCTGCTGGGGGCCGGTTGCCTGATGGGGGCCAGCCTGCTGTCGTTCCCGGCCGTGGCGAGCCGCAGTACCACAGGGCGTGAACTCAGCTTCTTCAACCTCAATACCGGAGAGCGGGTCAACGCCAGCTATTGGGAGAATGGCCGTTATCTGAACGATGGTCTGGCGGAGCTCAACCATATCTTCCGAGACTATCGCCGCAACGAGGTGTTCAACATCGACAGGAAGCTGTTCGATCAGCTCTTCCTGCTGCAGCACAAGCTGGGCCGCAAGGGGGAGATCCAGCTCATCTCGGGGTATCGCTCCCCGGCCACCAATCGCCAGAAGCGCCAGCGCAGCCGTGGCGTCGCCAAACACAGCTACCACACCCTGGGGCAGGCGGTGGATGTGCGCATCCCCGGCGTGCAGCTGGCGCACTTGCGTAAGGCGGCTCTGAACCTCAAGGTCGGCGGCGTGGGTTACTACCCCTCCGACAACTTCGTCCACCTCGACACCGGCCCGGTGCGCAGCTGGTAACGGGTTGGCACAGGAGGGCTCCGAGCTGCTAGGCTCTGGGCTCTATCCAGAGGAGAGACAGATGAAGCAGATTCTGATCGGGGGCCTGATCGCCCTGCTGCTGACCGGGTGCAGCAAGCTGAACCGGGAAAACTACGACAAGCTGAAGATGGGGATCACCTATGCCGAGGCGAGCGCCATCCTTGGCAAGGCGGAGCGCTGCGACGATGCGCTCGGCACCACCAGCTGCGTCTGGGGTGGTGAGGGCAAGAACATCAAGATCCGTTTCATCGCCGACAAGGCCACCTTCTTCAGTTCGGAAGGGATCAACTGAGTCAGTTTTTTCACTGCCATCAGCAACAAAAAAGCGCCATCCGGCGCTTTTTTGTTGTGTGCAATCCAGCCAATCTGGCCAGAAACTGGCGCGCTCAGTGGGTGGCGTACTGGTAATTGAAGGTGGGGAGTCCCCACTTGAAGCGCACCGCCAGCAGCCGCAGCACGAAGCCGATGCCGATGGCCCCGAAGGCGGCCCAGTCATTGGGTAGGCCCTGATCCAGTGCGAAGCAGTAGAGAGCGGCTGTCACCAGGGAGACGGCGGCGTAGAGCTCGCGCTTGAACACCAGCGGGATGCGCTGGCACAGCAAGTCCCGCAGCACGCCGCCAAACACCCCGGTCACCACCGCCATGATGCAGGCGATGCCGGCCCCGTGGCCCATCTCGAGCGCTCGGGCGGCGCCAAAGATGGAGAACACCACCAGCCCCAGGGCATCGAGCGCCAGGAACAGCTTGCCGAGATAACGCATCAGCGGGGCCGAGATGACGCCTGCCATGGCTGCCCCCGCCACCAGCAGCACATATTCGGGGTGCTCCACCCAGAGCAGGGGGTAGTGCCCCAGCAGCACATCCCGGATGGTACCTCCCCCTATGGCCGTCGCCGAGGCGATGATGACGACACCAAACAGATCCATCCGCCGCCGGCCCGCCGCCAGCGCGCCAGTCATCCCTTCGGCCACCAGGCCGAGCAAGAAGAGTGCATGTAACATGAGTTATCCCAGGGTGCGAGAAAGGCCCGCATCCTAACAAGCCTGGTCTGGCACGACAAGTACTCTCATGTTTGCATTAGATTAAGTAATGAAAAGGGGGCCTGTGCCCCCGTTTTTGGTTATGTCTGCGCGGCTCAGCGGCGAAGCTGCTCGTTGCGATACTGATCCACCCACATGGCGGTGGCGCCACAGATGGCGACCGGCATCACGAACAGATTGACCACGGGAATGGCGGAGAAGAGGGTGACCAGGGCACCGAAGCTCAGGCACTTGCCGCGGCGCTGCTTCAAGGCATCGCGCATGGTGATGAAGTCGATCTTGTGGTTGTCGAACGGGTAGTCCACATACTGGATCGCCATCATCCAGGCGCTGAACAGGAACCAGAGCACAGGTGCCAGGGTCTGGCCCACCACCGGAATGAGGAACAGGATCAGGCAGCCGATGGCCTTGGGCAGGTAGTACTTCAGCTTGGTCCACTCGCGGCTGAAGGTGCGCGGCACGTCCTTGACCACGTCCAGCATGCCGGTGTCGCTCACCGCCTCGCCGGTGAGGATCTGCTCCACCTTCTCCGCCAGCAGGCCGTTGAAGGGGGCGGCTATCCAGTTGATCACCGAGCTGAAGATGAATGAGAACACCACCAGTATGGTGATGAGGGCGATGGGCCACAGCAGGTAGTCGAGCCAGGAGAGCCAGCTCGGGATCTGCTGATGCAGCCAGGCGAACAGGCCGTCGAGTTGCAGCAGCAGGGCATAGAAGGCACCGGCGAACAGCACGAAGTTGACCAGCAGGGGGATCAGCACGAAAGTGCGGATGCCCGGCTGGCGAATGAGGGAGAAGCCGCGCAGGAAGTAGTCTGCACCGCTGACCGAATCTTTGACCATGTGAGGGGATTGGCTCATCTGAGATCCATCAATGAATGGGTAGGGTGCCAGCATATTACAAACAAGCCTCCAATTTGGTAAAGTCGCGAACTATTCCCGATATCCCGCCAGGTCAGGCTGGATGCTGGATGATATTCGTGGGCTGACTGCCTGCGCACGACCAACAAGGCCGGGTCCGGATCTGGTAAAGTCGCGAACTATTCCCGATATCCCGTCCGGTCAGGCCGGACGTCGGATGATATTCGTGGGCTGAGCGCCCGCCCGCCGCCTCTTCATTTCGCCACTGACACGGGTCGCCATGCGTCTGAAACTGATCAAACTCGCCGGCTTCAAGTCGTTCGTCGAGCCGACCCGCATCGAACTGTCGGCCGACATGACCGCCGTGGTGGGCCCCAACGGCTGTGGCAAATCCAACGTCATCGACGCCGTGCGCTGGGTGCTGGGGGAGAGCTCGGCCCGCCACCTGCGCGGCGAGAACATGACGGATGTCATCTTCAACGGCTCCATCAACCGCAGCCCCCACAGCCGCGCCTCGGTGGAGCTGGTGTTCGACAATCCCCACAACCGGGTGCCCGGTGAATTTGGCCGTTATACCGAGATCTCGGTGCGCCGCGAGGTGCTGCGTGACGGCTCCAACCACTACCAGATCAACGGCCAGAAGTGCCGTCGCAAGGACGTGACCGATCTCTTCCTCGGCACCGGCCTGGGTCCGCGCAGCTACGCCATCATAGAGCAGGGCACCGTCAGCCGGCTGGTGGAGTCGCGCCCGGCGGACCTCAAGCTCTTCATGGAAGAGGCTGCCGGGGTCTCCCGCTACAAGGAGCGGCGCCGGGAGACAGAGCAGCGCATCCGCCACACCCAGGAGAACCTGGAGCGCCTCGGCGACATTCGTGGCGAGCTGGGCTCCCGCCTCGAGCACCTCAAATCCCAGGCCGAAACCGCCGAGCGCTACAAGCAGCTCAAGAGCCGCAGTCGCGCCGCAAGGGCCGAGCTCATCGGCTCCGAGCTGTGGGCGCTGGAGACCCGCCTCGGCGAAGCCAAGAGCGAGCTGGCCCAGGCAGAGCAGGCGCTGGCGGCGCTCGATGCCAAGCGCACCGCGGACGAAGGGCGCCACGTCACTCTATCGGTAGCCCGTCAGGAGGCTCAGGCCGAGCAGGCGAGCCGTCAGCAGCAGATCTTCCTCGGCGGCCAGGCCATCGCCCGCCTCGAACAGCAGCAGCTTCACCAGACCGAGCTCGGTCGCGACTGGCAGGTGCGGCGTCAGGCCCTCGGCGAGCGCATCGACGGCATCAAGGCCCAGCTGGCCAGCCAGCAGGAGCAGCAGGCCGAGGGCGTCCTCCAGGGAGAGGTGGAGTCGGCGCGCCTCGAGCAGTGTGAGCAGTTACTTGCCGACCAGCAGGCCGTTCGCCTCGCGGCAGGTGAGCGGCTGGAGCTGGCCCGCCAACGCCAGCAGCAGTGGCAGCAGCAGCTCGGCCAGGCACAGGGCAGGCTCAACCAGACCCGCGCCCAGCGAAGCGGCCTGCAGGAGCTGCAGGCCAAAACACGGCTGGCGCGACTCAAGCTGGAGGATGAACAGGCCGGTCCCCTCGGCGGGGAAGGTGAGAGCCTGCAGCCCGCGCTGGATGCCCTGTCGGATGAGCTGGCACTCTCTCGTGCCCGCCACGAGGCGTTGGAACAGGCGTGGCAGGCCGGCGTGGCGAGCCACGAGGCCCTCAAAGAACGGTGGGATCGGCAGGGGGGCCTGCTGCGTGAGCTCGGCGCCCGCCTCACCACTCTTAACCAGATGCTGGGGGAGCAGATGCTGGGCGCCACCCTGGCGGATCGGCTGCAGGTCGCCCCCGAGTGGGCCCAGGCGCTGGACAAGGTACTCGGGCACTGGCTCACCGCCCAGCCGGGTGACCAGTGCAACCTCGAGCAGGGCGGACTCTGGATAGGCCCGGCTCACCCTGCGGTGCCCGGCACCCTGGCGGCGCGGCTCGAGGGGGATCACATCCCCGCCTTCCTCAACGTCATCTGGCTGGCCGATGACAGGGAGGCGGCGCTTGCCCGCCAGTCATCCCTCTTGGCCGGTGAGTCTGTGCTGACCCCGGCGGGGGAGTGGTTTGGCCCGAACTGGGCCGATCTCGGTCAGGGGGGCGCCCTCGGCACCCTGGCGCTGCTCGGTGAACGTGAGCGGTTACACACCGAACTGGCCGCTGGGGAGCAGGCCCTGGTTCAGCTGGATGCCCAGTTGAAGGCCGCAGATGCCGACCGCGCCCATTTGCACAGCGCCCTTGAGGCGAGCCAGCGCACCCTGCGCGAGCAGGAGCTGCGATGGCAGCAACTGCGGGAAGCCTGGAGCCTGCAGCAGGGTCAGCGTCAGGAGCGGCTGCTGCGCCTCGGCCAGCTGGGGGAAGAGTTGACCCGGCTGGACAAGGAGCAGGCCGAGGAGGCCGAGCGGCTGGCTGCGGTCCAGCAGCAGCTCGAGCTGGAAGAGGCGCAGCTTGCCGAACTGCAGGAGCAGGGGGAGCCGCTGGCGGAGGCGCTCTTGCTGGCCCAGGAGGGGGTCGCCAGTGCCGAGCGGGCGCTGGAGGAGGCGCGTGCGCGCCGGGAGCAGCAGCAGGCAAGCTGCCAGCGCTGGCAACTGGCGCAGCAAAATCTGGCGCAGCTCATCACCCTGCGCGAGCAGGAGCTGGCCCGGCTCGGGCTGGAACTGGCCGAGCTCAAAGGGCCGGACGCCCAGGCGGTGCAGGACATCTCGCCCCTGCTGGCGGAGCAACGCAACCTGGAGGCGCTGCAGCTCGCCTGTCATCAGCGGCTTGCCGAGCTGGAGCGTCAGCTGACCGAGCTGGAACAGGCCAGAAGTGCCGACCACAAGCAGCTGGTGGCCCTGCAGGAGAAGCTCGCCCAGCTCAGACTGGAGCGGGAGCGTAACCTCACCCGGCGTCAGGGGCTGCACGAGCAGTTCGAAGAGCTGGGCGTGCGTCTGGTGGATCTCGATCAGGCCGTGCTCATCGCCGCCGATCGCGGCAAGCTGCGCCAGGAGATCCAGACACTGGAGACACAGGTTGAGGCACTTGGCGCCATCAACCTGGCGGCGCTGGAGGAGTATGAAGAGGCGAAAACCCGGGCAAGCTACCTGGAAAATCAGTGCCAGGATCTGGAGCAGGCGCTGGAAACCCTGAGCCAAGCCATTAAAAGAATTGATAAAGAAACACAAATACGCTTCCGCGACACTTTCGATAAGGTCAATGAAGATTTAAAATCCCTGTTCCCGAAAGTGTTCGGGGGGGGCAGTGCCTGGCTTGAGCTGACCTCGGACGATCTTTTGGAAGCCGGGGTGAGCATCATGGCAAGACCTCCGGGCAAGAAGAATGCTACCATTGCCCTGCTTTCCGGGGGGGAGAAGGCGCTAACCGCCCTTGCGCTGGTTTTTGCCATCTTCAGACTCAATCCAGCTCCCTTCTGTCTGCTGGATGAGGTGGATGCACCGCTCGATGAAGTGAACGTGGGTCGCTTCTGTTCTCTTGTCAAAGAGATGTCGAGCACAGTACAGTTCGTTTACATCAGTCATAATAAGGTCTCCATGGAGATGGCCGAGCAGCTGATAGGCGTCACGATGCAAGAGCCCGGGGTTTCTCGCATCGTGTCGGTTGACATCGGTGAAGCCGTCGCTTTGGCTGAGCAAAACTAGAAAGAGAAGCAGCTAATGCAGGAATTGCGTTACATCTTGGTTGCCCTGGGCGGTATTGCCATCGCGGCATTGCTCATTCACGGGTTGTGGAGCAACAGAAAGAACCGTCAGGCACCGATCAAGGAAAAACCCCTGGGTCGGATGGAATCCAAGTCACGGGATCGTGACAGCGATGCGTTTGACAGCGATGGCATCGGTCAGGTGCGCGTGGTCAGCGGTGGCCGTCGTGCCGAGCCCAAGCTGCGCAACGACGAGGCCCATCAGCCGGAACCCCGCCGTGCCGCCACCGTGCCCGCCTTCGATGAGGACGAGGATGACGATCTGCCGCCGCCCGTGGTGCGCAAGCCAGCCCCCCGTCCGGTGACGCCGCCCCCCGTCTATGAAGAAGAAGACGAGTATGAGGAGCCGAGCGCCGAGCCTGTCGAAGAGGTGCCTGCCGCGCCGGTACGCAAGCCTGCCCAGGTGATCCGCCGCACCCCGGTGCACCGCTCCCGCCCCCAGCGCGAACCCATGATGCAGCCACTGGACGACGAGCCGCTGGTGGAGCCGGCCTACGCCCAGGCGCCGACCTTCGGTGCCCGCGAGCCCGCGCCGCAGCAGCAAGCCCGCTATGCCCAGCCCGCGCCTGCGTATGAAGAGCCCGATTATGATGACGAGCCCGCCTACGAAGAGCCGGTCCAGGTGGCAGAGCCCGTCCAGGAGCAGCCGCCGGTCGAGAAGATCTGGCAGGATGTCTATGTCATCAACCTGATGGCCCGTCCTGGTCACGATCTGCAAGGGGCGACCCTGCTCTCCTCCCTGCTGGCGCTGGGCTTCAAGTTTGGCGAGATGGATATTTTCCACCGTCACGAGGATCTCAACGGCAAGGGTGAAGTGCTCTTCTCCATGATCAACATGGTCAAGCCGGGTACCTTCAATCCCTATCGCATGGAGCAGTTCAGCACTCCGGGTGTGTCCCTCTTCATGCAGCTACCCCTGCGCAGCAACGCGGCCTTTGCGTTCGAGCACATGCTGCAGGCGGCGGATCAGCTGGCGAGCGATCTCGATGCCATGCTGACCGATGCCTCGCGCAGCCCGCTGAGCGACGACGACATTGCCCGTTATCGCCATGAGCTGGCGGCCTACGAGGCCAGCCGCGACTGATGCGCCATTTGGCCTCAGCCATGAAAAGTGCGGTACCCCGGTGCCGCATTTTCATTTCTGCCCCAGACTGATTGTTCCATCACACTTCGAGACTTCTTCATGAGCGACATCCTCTCCCGTCACCGTCAACTGTGTGAGCTGCTGGTTGAATACGGCCATCAGTACTATGTGCTGGATAACCCCACGGTGCCGGACGCCGAATACGATCGCCTGATGCGCGAGTTGATTGCGCTCGAGGTCGACCACCCCGAGCTGAAAACCCCGGCCTCCCCGAGCGTGCGGGTCGGCGGCCAGCCACTCTCGGCCTTCAGCCAGGTGCGCCACGAGATCCCCATGCTGAGCCTGGACAACGTCTTCAGTGACGAAGAGCTGCAGGCCTTCGAGCAGCGCATGCGCGATCGCCTCAAGCGCGAGCTGAACTTCACCTTCTGCTGCGAGCCCAAGCTGGATGGTCTGGCGGTCAGCCTGCTCTATGTGGACGGCCAGCTGGTGCAGGCGGCCACCCGGGGTGATGGCGCCACGGGGGAGGAGATCACCGAGAACGTGCGCACCATCAAGGCCATTCCGCTCGTCCTGCGGGGCTCGGGTTGGCCTGCGCGACTGGAGGTGCGTGGCGAAGTCTTCATGCCCAAGGCCGGTTTCGAGGCGATGAATGCCAAGGCGCAGGCGGCAGGGGAGAAGGTGTTCGTCAACCCGCGCAATGCCGCCGCCGGCAGTCTGCGCCAGCTCGATTCCCGCATCACCGCCAGTCGTCCCCTGAGCTTCTACGCCTACGGGGTTGGCATAGGCGGCGACGAGCTGGGGAACTCCCACTTCGCTCGCCTCAACCAGCTCAAGGCCTGGGGGCTGCCGCTCAGCCCCGAGGTGAAGCTCAAGGAGGGCGCTGCCGGTTGTCAGGCCTTCCACGACGACATCCTGGCCCGCCGCAGCGAGCTTCCCTACGAGATCGACGGCGTGGTCTACAAGGTGGACGACATAGCGCTGCAACAGGAGCTCGGTTTCGTGGCCCGGGCCCCGCGCTGGGCCACGGCCCACAAGTTCCCGGCCGAGGAGGAGATGACCCTGCTGGAGAATGTCGAGTTCCAGGTCGGCCGTACCGGCGCCGTGACCCCGGTGGCCAAGCTCAAGCCGGTGTTCGTCGGCGGCGTCACCGTCTCCAACGCCACTCTGCACAATGCCGACGAGATAGCGCGCCTTGGCGTCATGATCGGCGACACCGTGATAGTGCGCCGGGCGGGGGATGTGATCCCGCAGATAGTGGCCGTGGTGGAGGCGCAGCGCCCCGTGGATGCCCGCGAGATCCTCTTCCCCACCCAGTGTCCGGTGTGCGGCTCTGCGGTGGAGCGACTGGAAGGGGAGGCGGTGACCCGCTGCTCCGGCGGCCTGTTCTGCGAGGCGCAGCGCAAGGAGGCGATCAAGCACTTCGCGGCCCGCCGCGCCATGGATGTGGACGGCCTGGGTGACAAGATAGTGGAGCAGCTGGTGGACAAGGGGCTGGTGAAGACCCCGGCGGATTTGTTCAGCCTCAACGCCATCCAGCTGGCCGGTCTCGAGCGGATGGGGCAAAAATCCGCCCTCAATCTGGTGGCCGCCATCGACAAGGCCCGCAGCACCACCCTGCCGCGCTTCCTGTTTGCCTTGGGGATCCGTGAGGTGGGGGAGGCGACGGCGCTGAACCTGGCCAACCATTTCCTCACCCTGGATGCCCTGCGTGCCGCCTCGGTGGAGCAGTTGCTAGAAGTAGCCGACGTGGGGGACATAGTGGCCAAGCACGTCTACTACTTCCTGCGCCAGCCCCACAACATCGAGGTGCTGGACGCCCTGCTGGCCGCCGGCATCCACTGGCCGGCCATCGAGAAGAAGGAGGCAAGCGATCAGCCCTTCGCCGGCAAGACCTTCGTGCTGACCGGTACCCTCACCACCTTGTCCCGCAACGATGCCAAGGCGGCGCTGCAGGCCCTGGGGGCCAAGGTGGCGGGCTCGGTGTCGGCCAAGACCGATGTGCTGGTAGCGGGGGAGGCGGCAGGCTCCAAGCTGGCCAAGGCCCAGGAGCTCGGTATCACAGTCTGGAGTGAAGAAGAGCTGCAACAGGCGTTGCAGGGCTGAGTCGCCAACACAGAACGAGAAACAAAGAACCCGGCATGGCCGGGTTCTTTGTTATGAGGGCCTGACTGGGTCAGTCGCGCCAAAGGGTCCTGTAGCGCCACTTGTCGGGCAGGGTGAGCCGCCAGCGGGCCAACTCGCTTTCGCTGAAGACATACTCTCCGCGCAGGGCGGCACGCGGAGCCAGGGTCTTGGGTTGGGCCCCCGCCAGTATGGCATTGACCAGTTCGGCCGCCTTGGCCCCCTGATCGCGGCCATCGAGCACCAGACCACCGATGGCGCGGCCCTTGCCCACCGAAAACTCCCAGAAGCAGAACAGCGGCACCGGGCTGTGGCCACTAGCCCACGCCAGTACCTGCTGTTCGTCCACATGCCTGCCCTGCTCGTCGATGAGGGTGTGGTAGAGGCCGATGAAGATGGCCTGATAGCCATTCTGTTTGGCGTTGAGCACGGCCTCCTGCCACAGGCCGTAGTCGCCGATCAACTGGCTGTTGACCAGGGTCTGGCCGACGCGGAACTCGGTCTGGGTCTTGAACTCGTCCTCGATGGCGGTGAGCGACACGTTGCTGGAATCAAACAGTACCAGCGCCTTGTCGAGCCCCCCCATCAGCTGGCTCATCTCGTTGATGTTGCGTTTGAGCAGGGGGCGTTCCAGCACGCCGGTGATCTTGGGATGGCCGACCAGCCCCTTGTGGCGCGGATTCTCGTTCATGCCGAGAAACACCACAGGGGTGCCGAGGGTGGCGATCTCTCTGGCCAGGTAATTGATGGTATTGTCGTCGCCGAGCACCACCAGATCCGGCTTGGTCTGCCGGTAGAAAGCGAGCGCCTGCTCGGCAATCTGGTCGAAGTCATCGGGAGAGCGACGCTTGGTATCCATGTAGAAGTGGCTGATGCGGTGGTTGCTGCCCAAATGGGCCTCCAGGCTGGCGTTGTAGCTCCGATCCCACAGGTACTCGGGGTGATAGCTGCTGATCACCAGGATCTCGGCCCCCCACAGCCGCAGCGGCAGGGTACACAGCAGCAGTAGCAGCCACCGCAATACAGGCTTGTTCATGTCGCTTCCCATCGGACAAGAAAAGAGTCGTCACTCATTATGTCCATCTTGGTGCAGGCCTGTCCCGGTCAATTACTGTCGGAGGGGAAATCTTTTTCCAGCCGGTCGTATGGTGCGCCAGCCCGCTCCCCGTCTGGGATGCGCAGAGACAGCCTCTTTTGGCGCTGGTTGTGAACTGCACCACCCCTCCCAAAACCTGTTCTGGATCAAGAAACGAGGTACCGCTTTGGTGCCTAATAGACCCCACATATAGGGGTTATCATAAAAAAAACACCCATATATAGTGTTATCAAGCTGTGCATAAGTCGTCACCCTCTCAGTGTCAGCCCGGGTTTCTCACGCCTCGGCTGAATTTATTTGCGCCGGGGACAGGTGCGGAGAAGGGGACTCAACAAGGGTGAGCCGAGGGCGAGAGCCAGGCCTTTAACGCGGGGAAAATCGATGAAACCGGTAGTGATCAAACGCGATGGATGTCGTGCACCATTCAATGGCCAGCTGATTGCCGAGGCGGTAAGCCGGGCGGCGGAAGCGGTCAATCAGGCCAACCCTATGCTGGCCGAGCGCATCGCCGGTGCCGTCAGCCAGGAGCTGGAGGGGCGAGGCGAGGTGGACATCCACGAGATCCAGAACCGGGTCGAGAACCACCTGATGGCTTCCGACGACAAGGCCATCGCCCGCGCCTACATCGAGTACCGTCACGACCGGGATCAGGCCCGCGAGGCCCGTGGCCGACTGGCCCAGGAGATCCGAGGCCTGGTGGAGCAGACCAATGCGGCCCTGCTCAACGAGAACGCCAACAAGGACTCCAAGGTGATCCCGACCCAGCGCGACCTGCTGGCGGGTATCGTCGCCAAGCACTACGCCATCAGCCACATGCTGCCCCGCGAGGTGGTGCAGGCCCACGAGAGCGGCGATCTGCACTTCCACGATCTCGACTACTCCCCTTTCTTCCCCATGTTCAACTGCATGCTGATCGATCTGCAGGGGATGCTGACCCATGGCTTCAAGATGGGCAATGCGGAGATCGACACCCCCAAATCCATCAGCACCGCCACTGCGGTTACCGCCCAGATCATCGCCCAGGTGGCGAGCCACATCTATGGCGGTACCACCATCAACCGCATCGACGAGGTGCTGGCTCCCTATGTGACCATTAGCTGGCACAAGCACCGGGAAGTGGCCGAGGAGTGGGGCATCGGCGATGTGGATGCCTACGCCATGGCCCGCACCGAGAAGGAGTGTCACGACGCCTTCCAGTCCCTGGAGTACGAGGTGAACACCCTGCACACCGCCAACGGCCAGACCCCCTTCGTCACCTTCGGCTTTGGCCTGGGGGATAGCTGGGAGTCGCGGATGATCCAGCGTGCCATCCTCGGCAACCGCATCGCCGGCCTTGGCAAGAACAAGAAGACCGCCGTGTTCCCGAAACTGGTGTTCGCCATCAAGGATGGCCTCAATCACAAGCCGGGGGATCCCAACTACGACATCAAGCAGCTGGCCCTGGAGTGCGCCTCCAAGCGGATGTACCCGGACATCCTCAACCATGACCAGGTCGTGAAGGTGACCGGCTCCTTCAAGACTCCCATGGGCTGTCGTTCCTTCCTCGGCGCTTATGAAGAGAATGGTGAACTGATCCATGAAGGGCGCAACAACCTGGGTGTCGTGAGCCTCAACCTGCCGCGCATCGCCCTGAGATCCCGCGACGAGGCGGACTTCTGGGACAAGCTGGATGCCGCCCTGCGGGTGGCCAAGACGGCGCTGATGTACCGCATCGAGCGACTGGATGGCGTCAAGGCGCGGGTCGCCCCCATCCTCTACATGGAAGGGGCCTGCGGGGTGCGCCTCAAGGCGGACGACAACGTCAGCGAGATCTTCAAACATGGTCGCGCCTCCATTTCCCTGGGTTACATCGGGGTGCACGAGACCATCAACGCCCTGTTCGGCACCGATGCCCATCTGTTTGACAGCGAGGTGCTGCGCCAGAAGGCCATCGCCATCATCGCGCGGCTCAAGGCGGCCACCGACGAGTGGAAGGAGGAGACAGGCTACGGCTTCAGCCTCTACTCCACTCCGAGCGAGAACCTCTGCACCCGTTTCTGCCGCATCGATGCCAAGGAGTTTGGCGTGGTGGCCGGGGTGACCGACAAGGGTTACTACACCAACAGCTTCCACCTGGACGTGGAGAAGCAGGTAAACCCTTACGACAAGCTGGACTTCGAGGCGCCCTATCCGCCCATCGCCAGCGGCGGCTTCATCTGCTATGGCGAGTACCCCAACATCCAGCACAACCTGGAAGCGCTCGAGAACGTCTGGGACTACAGCTATGACAAGGTGCCCTACTACGGTACCAACACTCCCATCGATGAGTGCTACGACTGCGGCTTCACCGGCGAATTCGAGTGCACCTCCAAGGGCTTCACCTGCCCGCGCTGCGGCAACCACGACCCCGCCAAGGTGTCGGTGACCCGCCGGGTGTGCGGCTACCTCGGCAGCCCGGATGCGCGCCCCTTCAATGCGGGCAAACAGGAAGAAGTGAAACGTCGCGTCAAGCATATGTAAGTGCGGTAACGATGAAGCGCTGGCCCCTGTTGCAAGGGGCCATTTTCATGGGATGGCGACCGTTTGCACCCCTATGAAGGAGGCAGGAAACAAGCGATGCATTACCACCAATACTATCCGGTCGATGTCATAAACGGCCCCGGTACCCGCGCCACCCTGTTCGTGTCGGGTTGCGAGCACCAGTGCCCGGGTTGCTACAACCAGAGCACCTGGCGGCTCGACGGCGGCAAGCCGTTCGATGCGGCGATGAGCGATCGCATCATCCAGGATCTCAACGACAGCCGCATCAAGCGCCGGGGGCTGTCGCTCTCGGGCGGCGATCCGCTCCACCCCGCCAACGTGCCCCACGTGCTGGCGCTGGTACGACGGGTGCGTGCCGAGTGCCCGGGCAAGGACATCTGGTGCTGGACCGGCTATCTGCTCGGCGAGCTCAGCCCGGCCCAGCGCGAGCTGATCGCCCTGCTGGATGTGCTGGTGGATGGCAAGTTTGAAAAAGAGCTGGCAGATCCCGGCCTGCTCTGGCGCGGCAGCAGCAACCAGATCATTCACGATCTCAACGCCTGGCGGGAGCGGGAGCACAAGGGACTGATCCCTTGCCAACGGCTGGCATGATCATCGCCACAACCCGTAGATCCCAGGATGACATGGGGGCGCGGGCCTCCGTCAGCTGAACCCTGGCTCAATCCTGGGCGAGAAAGGCGCGAAAGCTGTCCGCTGTGGTTTGCAGTTGAGGCCAGGGATGTTTATGGTTAGCCCATCCGAATCACGAGACATCTTTCATGAGGAACCATGAGATGAACAATCTGCTCAAGATCCTGCTGGCCATCTTCCTGCCGCCGGTCTGTGCCTTTATCCAGGTGGGCTTAAGCCTGCACTTCTTCATCAACATAGTGCTGACCCTGCTCGGCGGCCTGCCCGGCATGGTCCACGCGCTCTGGCTGGTGGTCAGCGACAAGCGCGCCTGAGCCATCCCTGTGCGAACAAGGCCAACCCCAGGGTTGGCCTTTTTATTGCCCGCGAGAGTGTCTCGCCAGATGGGGACTTCCCGAATGAGCCTCACTGTCTGACACTGGCTGGCCGTTCAAGGAGCCGAGCGGTTTGACGAAGAGGGAGTGTCAGTGCGTTTGAAACTGTTGTTGCTGTGGGCCACCCTGGTCCTGTTGGGAGGATGTGCCAGCCCCACCGCCAAGCTGAATCAGCCTCCGGTGGATATCGTTTGGGAAGACCTGCCCAAATACTGGGTTCAGGTGGAGCAGATCGACGACTTCAATCCGGTCGGTGGACTGCCCAAAGAGAGGCCGGTGAAGGGCTGTGTGACGCTTCGCTACCTCATCGATTCCAATGGCGATCTGTTCAGTCCCGAGGTCCTGTCATCCGAGCCGCCCGGCGTGCTGGATCTCATCGCCATCTCTGGACTGGCGCAGGTGCGTTATCGGGTGTCCGAGCAGAATCCACAAGCCATCCCGGTGCGGGTGGTGGTCCGATATGACGTCGAAGTGAGATGACAAAGACCCCGGCCTTGGCCGGGGTCTTTGTCACTGTGCGGGGGCGCTGTTGCCTGCTGGGCTTATTGCTCCTTGCAGTCGTTGTAGCGGCTCTGCCACTCCCCGGCGTCATCGCGCATCTCCACGAAGCCTTCCTTCCCCTTGTTCCACCAGACCACCTCGTGATCGTCGGTGTAGCGGGCGCCGGAGGCGGAGACCGCCTGGGGCAGGGTGTAATCCTTGCCATCGGGCAGGGCGAGCTTGACGAAGTTCAGGCTCTCGTCCGAGAGGGAGAAGTAGCGCACCTGCACCTTCTGGTTCTGCTCGCACAGATAGGTGACGGGATCGCCCCCTGTCACCCCCAGCTTGCCGGCCCCCAGATCGCAGCCGCCGAGCAGGGTCAGGGTGCCTATCCCCAGTAGAAAGAGCTTGGCCTGTTTCATGTCGCATCCTTTGATCGGTGTCATATGGCCTTGAGCCTAACAGGCTGAGAGGCAACTGCAACCTCGGTGTCCCCCTCTTGCGTCGGGATGCGTCCGTCACCCTGCACAGTCAGCGGGCAAAAAAACGCCCCGTCAGGCGATCGGGGCGAAAGGGTGCCGTCCTTGGGCTACAGAAAAGAGCTATCAATGGCCGAAGCGGGTCGCCTCGAAGCGGTTGAGCAGGCGGTGGATGAGGTAGCAGGCCAGCAGGGTGGCGACGATGGCAAACAGTATGCTGCTGACCCGGTACAGGGCGCTGAACACCAGATCGTTGCCGGGCGTCAGGTACTGGCCAAACAGGATGCCGAGGGTGGTGAGGGCGCCGAAGCCAACGCCGGAGCCGCTCGCCTCCTTCACATGGGCATGGCTGAACAGCATGGCTCCCAACCAGAGCAGCGGGGTCACCAGCAAGAGCAAGCCGGACCAGTCATAGAGCACCAGTTGCCCCAGGATGCCGAAACTTACCCCCAGCAGGGTGCCCATGGCGCGCTTGCGGGCGTAGCTCAGGGCCCCGTCCCAGTGCATGGGGAAGAGCACCAGCAGGGTGGTTGCCTGGGCGGACATGGAGTCCCGCAGATCGAACAGCTGGAACACCAGGAACGACAGGGTGGCGATGCTGGCGCCGAGCAGCGCCTCGTGGCGCATCCGGTGCGGTGCTTTGGGGGAAGGGGTGGGGGCGGGCCGCGCCTCCACATCCGGGATCAGGGCCGTCATCAGGTAGGCGATGAGCACCGACAGGACGCTGGCCCAGAGGTTGCTGAAGATGAGATCGTTCAGATCGGTCTCGGGGTAGCTGGCAAAGTGCAGCATGATGCTGAGGCTGAGCACGCCATTGGCGCCGAACAGGAAGAGACTGCCCCGGGACATGGCGGCGAAGCGGTAGAGAAACAGCAGGAAGACGATGGGCAGCATCAGGCCGGGATGGCCACCGAACAGGCCGCCAAGCAGCCCGACTTCCAGCCCGCACATGGCGGCGGAGGCGATGAGCTGGCGGGCGGCGTGGCCGTTCATCACGGGGATCATCCCCAGCAGCAGCACCGGGGTGACGGTGAAGAAGACCCCGTTGCTCCAGCCGAAGATCTTGCACAGCACAAATCCCAGGGTGCAGCCAAAGGCGATGCGCAGGCACTGGCGCAGCTCGTTGGCGGTGAGGGGTCTGTGCCACAGGTTCATGGTCGTCATCTCAATAGATGTAGTGCATCAGGCTGAGCAGGCGGATCTGGCCGCGGGCGAGCAGCCCGGTCAGGGCGTTGTCCGGCAGCAGCTGGACGGTGGCGCGAGCCCCGGCCGGCAGATGGGCGGGCAGTTGCTCCAGGGTCAGGTGCAGGCGCAGCCGTTGGGCATCGCGCACCCAGCGATCGGATTCGACGGGATTGGCCAGGAGACCGTTGGCATCGAACTGGCCGGCACTGACCCCGGCATCCAGGCTGGCGACCCGGGCCGGGTAGAGGCGGCCTGGCTCGCCATCGAAGGCGACCAGCGCCCGGCTTTCCGGGGTGATGTGGCGCAGGCTCTTCTCGCGAAAATCGGCGATCACGTCCACCTGCTCGGAGACCAGGGCCAGCAGGGGAGCGCCCGCCGTGGCCACGCTGCCCGGCTTGAGCTGCAGGTTGGTGATGATGCCATCCTGGCTCGCATGGACCTGGCTGTAGGTGAGGTTGAGCTCGGCCTGGGCCAGGCGGTTGCGAGCCTGGCGCAGCAGCAGGTTGTCGTCACCGGGCAGTCCCCGGTTGACGCGAGCCTGCTCCACCCGGGCCTGGCTGGCCAGCAGATTGGCACGGGCGGTGCGGGCGGCGCTGTCGGCGTCGTCTTTCTGCTGCTCCGACACCATGTGGCGGCGATAGAGGGCGTCGATGCGCTCGGCTTCCCGCTGCTTCTGGGCCGCCTGGGTCTGCAGGGAGCTGTACTCAGCCTCATAGGCATTGAGGGTCGCATCGAGCTGGCGATTCTGTTGCTCGGCCTGATCAAGGGCGAGTCTGGCCTGCTCGACCGCGAGCTCGAAGGGGGCTGGATCCAGCACGAACAGCAGATCTCCCTGTTTGACGTGCTGGTTGTTCGCTACCGCGACCTCGGTCACCTTGCCGCTGACCTGGGGCGCCATCCTGGTGACGACCCGGGTGGCCATGGCCTGGGGGGTGAGGGGCATCTTGATGTCGGCCAGCAGGAAGTAGCCAAACACCAGAGTGAAGCAGGCGATGGCCCATTTGATCCAGCGCTTGAATTGTTGATCCGGGGTCATCTTATTCTCTCTCTTCATGCTGGGCGCCAATCTTGCCGAGGGCGTTGGCGGATATGCGGTGCACTATCTCTTCAAACTGCGTCAGCTCCTGCTGGCTGATGCCGGCGAGCAACTCCCGGCGCACGGCGATGATGCGATCCTCGATTTTGTCGAGCAGCGCCTTGCCGGCCGGGGTCAGGGTGACGATGCGGGCGCGTTTGTCCTGACTGCAGCAGTGGCGTTCGATAAGGCCTTGCTCTTCCAGCTGGCCCAGGGTGCGCATCAGCGAGGGCAGTTCTATCTCCAGCGCCTCGGCCAGTGTCTTCTGGCTGAGGTGGCCACCGAGGCGGCTCAGCTTCCACAGCGCGGTCCAACGGGGGTGGGTGAGTCCCAGGGGGGCCAGCTCGAGGTCGGCCACGGTGCGCCACAACCGGTGCAGCCGTCCCAGCTGTTCGGCGAGGGAGAGCTCGCGCAGCATTTCCAGATCCTTTCCCATGACGGGCTCCTTATTTACTTAGCTTGCTAAGCATTATATTTATTTCGCAGGCTAAGTAAATAGTGTGATGCAGGTCACGTTCAGTTTTCGGCGAGGGAGGGGGGCACGGAGGGGCTGAATGGTGCTTAAGGTTTCAATGTTTTTATATGGCTTTGCAGGTCTGCTAACCGACAGCAGAGGAGGGGATACGTAGAGTGGCGCCACACCACAAGCTGGAGCATAACAATGAAAAACCTCTCTACCCCTGAAGTACAGATGAAGAGCACCTGGGGCGACCAGCAGATCGCCGGCATGCCCATGATGATTTTCCTCGGGCTCGCCACCTGCGTCCTCTACGCTGGCTGGAACGGCTCCCTGCCACTCGGCATGGTCGGCGCCCTGGCGCTGATGTTCGTGCTCGGCACCCTGCTGAGCGAGCTGGGCGAGCGCATCCCCCCGATACGGGAATACCTGGGGGGCGGCACCATACTCGCCATCTTCGGCGGCGCCGCCCTGTTCGAGTACCGAATCCTGCCGGCCGAGGCGGGTGAGGTGATCACCCGCTTCATGAAGGAGGGGGGCTTTCTGAACTTCTTCATCGCCAGCCTGGTGACCGGCTCCGTGTTCGGCATGAGCAGCGCCCTGCTGAAAAACGCCGCCATGCGCTACCTGCCGGTGATCCTGGGAGGCGTGGCGCTGGCGCTGCTGAGCGTCGGCCTGGTCGGCTCCTTGATGGGGTACGGCTTCAAGAATGCGGTGCTGCTCATCGGCCTGCCCATCATGGGGGGCGGCATGGGCGCCGGCGCCGTGCCGCTGGTGGAGATCCTCTCCGGTCCCTTGCAGATGTCCAGCGCAGACCTGCTCTCGCGCATGGTGCCCGCCGTGGTGATCGCCAACACCCTGGCCATACTGGTGGGCTCCCTGCTGGCGCGCCTCGGCCGCCGCTACCCCTCCCTGACCGGTAATGGCAAGTTGATGGTCAAGGAAAACAGCCAGAGCGTCGCCGACGAGCAGGCCGAGGCGCCGACCCTGCAGAGCCTGGGTATGGGCCTCTTCATCAGCTCCAGCATGTTCGTGCTGGGCTCCCTGCTCGGCAACTTCATCCCCATGCACCCCTTCGCCCTGATGATACTGGCGGTGGCCTTCATCAAGGTGAGTGGTGTATTGCCGCGCCGCTACGAGCAGGCGGCGGCCGACTGGTACCAGTTTGTGGTGAGCAACCTCACCCCCTCCCTGCTGGTGGGCATAGGAGTGGCCTACACCAGCATCCCCGAGCTCATCGGCGCCTTCTCGGTCAACTACTTCATCATGGTGTTGACCACAGTGGTGGGCGGCGCTCTGGGGGCGGCCCTGGTGGGGCGCATGATAGGTTTTTATCCCATAGAGGCGGCCATCACCGGCGGCCTGTGCATGGCCAACATGGGGGGCACCGGCGACGTGGCCGTGCTGTCGGCGGCCCAGCGCATGAAGCTGATGCCGTTCGCCCAGATCTCCTCTCGCCTTGGCGGGGCCGTGATGCTGATCCTGGCCACCGCCCTCATCTCTCTGTTCGCGTGACGACTGGATACAGGAAACCGATATGAACGACACCATGATGGGCACCAGCCTGCCCTATGCCGAACGCAAGCGTCAGGGGCTGATGGGGCGCATGCCCCACAAGGAGGAATCCCTCTCCCAGCAGCGCCGCCGCATCTACCGCCTGGTCTCGGCCATGCAGAGTCCCTTCGACCAACACCTGCTGCTGCGCCAGTTGCAGGAGGACAACCCGGTGCTGTTCTACGATCTGGTGCGCCACCACCTGCCGGAGCTCTTGCCCATCATCTACACCCCAGTGGTGGGGGAGGCCTGTCAGCGCCACAGCGATCTCTACCTGCGCAGCCACGGTCTCTACCTCTCCTGGCACGACAGGGACGAGCTGGACGACATCTTCGCCAGTGTGGAGCAGGAGGTGGACGTCATCGTCATCTCCGACGGGGAGCGGGTGCTGGGGCTTGGCGATCTCGGCATCGGCGGCATGGGGATCTGCATCGGCAAGCTGGCGCTCTACTCCGCCGCCGGCGGCATCAACCCGGCGCGCACCCTGCCCCTGTGCGTGGACGTGGGCACCAACAACCCGGCGCTGCTGGAGGATGACTCCTACCTCGGCTGGCAGGCCCCGCGCATCGACGGCGAGACCTACTACCACTTCATGGACAAGGTGGTGGCGGCCATCCGGCGGCGCTGGCCCGAGGTGGTGCTGCAGTTTGAGGACTTTGCCGGCAAGCATGCCGCCAACCTCCTGGCCCGCTACCGGGATGAGCTCTGCATGTTCAACGACGACATCCAGGGCACGGCGGCGGTCGCCTCCGCCTGCGTGCTGGCGGGCTTGCAGCAGGCGGGCAGCACCTTGGCCGATACCCCGGTGCTCATCGTCGGCGCCGGCTCGGCGGGCTGCGGGATCGCCGCCATGCTGGCCCGGCTGGCGGGCAGCCCACAGCAGGTGCAGCTGTTCGATCAGGACGGGCTGGTCTGCCTGGACAGGGTCAACCTGACCCCCTCCCAGCAGCCCTTCGCCCGCCCGTCACAGGAGGCCTGCACCTCCCTGCCCGAGCTCATCGCCCGGTTGCGCCCCGGGGTGCTGATCGGGGTGAGCGGCCAGGGAGGCCTCTTCACCGAGCAGGTGCTTGGCGCCATGGGGGAGGCGTGCGAGCGCCCTGTGATACTGCCGCTCTCCAACCCGACCCGCAGCGCCGAGGCGACCCCGGAGCAGGTGTGGCGGGCGACCGAGGGGCGCGCCCTGCTCGCCACCGGCAGCCCGTTCGCTCCCGTCATGGTGGCGGAAGAGGCGCGGGTGGTCTCCCAGTGCAACAACGTCTATGTCTTCCCGGGCATTGGCCTCGGGGCCTGCGCGGTCAAGGCGCGGCGCATCAGCGATGGCATGTTGCAGGCGGCGGTGCGGGCGGTTGGGGCCTATCCCCTGGAGACCGGCCGCTTGCTGCCTCCCATCGATCAGGTGGGGGAGGTGGCCCGCGCCGTCGCCAGAGCCGTGGCCCTGGCCGCCCGCGAGGAGGGGTTGGCGGATTTTGCCGGTGATCCCGCACCGCTCATTGACCAGACCTGGTGGCGCCCGCACTATTGGTCCGCCTCCTGACGCTGCAAGGTTAATCGATGAAACTGCGCCACCAACTGGTCACCCTCTCCCTCGGGCTGTCACTGCTGCTGATCCTGATCCTGGGCGGCTTGCTCGCCCTCTTCATCCGCCACCTGCTGGAGAGCAACCTGGAGGAGAAGGGGAGCGATCTGGCCCGGGTGCTGGCGGCGGATACCCGGGTGGTGCAGGCCCTGCAGCAGGGCAGCGATCCCGGCCTGCGGGACTATGTGCAGGGGATCTGCAGCCGCACCGATGCCGCCTACATGGTGGTGACCGACGAGCATGCCCGCCGCCTGAGTCACCCTTCCCCCGAGCTGGTCGGTGCAACCTTCCGTGGCGAGGACATCTGGCCGGCGATCCACGAGCGGCGCAGTTACTGCTCCAGGGATGAGGGCACCCTGGGCCCGGCCATCCGCTGCTTCTCGCCGGTGATAGGGGCGGACGGGCGCACCATAGGCGCGGTGGCGGTGGGCTACCTGATGCGGACGGTGGAGGGTACCTATCTGGAGCGGATCGCCCTGCTCATCAGCGCCATCGGCGCCGTGCTGGGTTGTGGCCTGCTGCTGGCGTTCTGGTTGCAGCACCGGCTGAGGCGCACCCTGCTGGATCTGGAGCCGGAGACCATAGTCAACCGCTTCGCCCAGCAGGATCTGGTGCTGGAGGGGATCTCGGAGGGGATTGTGGCCCTCGACGCCAACCATCGCATCAAGATGCTCAACAGCGCGGCCTTCTATCAGTTGCGGCTGCCGGGCACCGGGCGTCATGCCTTGCTGGGCCACTCCCTGGCCGAGCTTGCCCCCAGCCTGCTCCCCATCCTGGAGCAGGAGGGGGGGGTCAATTTCACCGTGCAGGGGGATGACTTTGTTGGCCACTGGCAGGAGCTGAGCGGTCGTGAGCCGGGGCGCATGCTGATCTTCAGCCGGCCGGACGGCACTGGCAGCCTCGGCATGCAGGTGACTCACCTGCGCCAGTATGCCGAGATGCTGCGCATTCAGACCCACGAGTTCGCCAACAAGCTGAGCAGCCTCTCCGGCCTGCTGCAGCTCGGTCACGTGGATCAGGCGGTGGAGCTCATCCAGCAGGAGAACGAGGCCTGCCAGACCATGCTGCAGGACTTGCTGCGCTCCATCGAGAACAAGCCGGTTGCTGGCCTCATCCTCGGCAAGTTCAGCCGGGCGCGGGAGCTCGGCGTCGAGTTGGTGCTGGATCCCGGCTCGGCACTCGGGGAGTACCCGGCCGAGGTGTCGGCGGATCTCATCACCTGCATCGGCAACCTGCTGGATAACGGCATCCGGGCCGCCTGGGCAAACCGCCAGCGATGCGCTCCCCGGGTGCTCATCTCGGTGGATGACTTCGGGCGTCGGCTGGTGATCGAGGTGGAGGACAGTGGCGAGGGGGTGGACGAGGCGCTGGCGGATCACCTGTTCGACTATGGGGTCAGCCGCCAGACCGGGGATCACGGGGTCGGCCTCTTCCTGGTCAAGAAGACGGTGGCCCGCCGTGGGGGTGTGATAGAATGGCGCCGCACCGCCGAGCAGACGACGCTGTTCGGTATCTATTTGAATAAAAACCAATTGGTGTGAGTCATGAAGCCAATTTTCACTCTTGTTATCGAGGACGACGAGCGGATCGGCGCCATCCTGGCCGAGCTGGTTTCCTCGACCCCGGGCTACTCCCTGCTGGGGCGGGCCGAGAGCCTGGCCCAGGCCGATCTCATGATGCGCGCCACCGACCCCCAGTTGCTGGTGGTGGACATCTCCCTGCCCGACGGCTCGGGCCTCGAGTGGGTGAACCGGTTGCGCAGCCACAATCGGGAGGTTTTCGTGGTCATGGTGACCGCCTCCTGCGACGTGGAGACCATACAGCAGGCCCTGAATCTCGGGGTGCAGGATTACATCATCAAACCGCTGCGGCTGTTTCGCATCCAGCAGAGCCTGGACGAGATCCTGACCCTGCATCGCCGCCTGTGCGAGCGCGGCCTGCTGGAGCAGAGCGATCTCGACCGCCTGATGGGCAAGGGGCGCATTCAGCCGCGGGAGGTGCGCGACACCCCCAAGGGCATAGACGCCATCACCCTGCGCCAGGTGCTGGAGCTGCTGGCGGGGGAGCCGGATACCGCCTTCTCCACCGATACGGTGGCGCTGCGTTTGTCACTTAGCCGCACCACGGCGCGCCGCTACCTGGAGTTTCTGGAGTCCGAAGACAAGCTGGACGTGGATCTCAACTACGGCCAGCGCGGTCGCCCCGAGCGCCGTTACCACTGGCGCCGGAGCAGCTGAGGCGGCGTGACCACAGCATTGCAAACAAAAAGGGAGCCTCGGCTCCCTTTTTGCCGGACACGGTTGATGGTGCCGGCTTATGCCCCTTCCACTAGGGCGGGACGCACCCTCGGCCTGAATTGGGAGATCATGACGCCAGTCAGAATGAGGCCGCCCCCCAGCAGGTGATAGCCGTGGATGGGCTCCCCCAGGGTGATGACGGCCAACAGCGCAGTGCACAGGGGCATCAGGTTCATGAATACCGAGGTGCGCTCCGCCCCCAGGGTGGCGAGGCCGCGCATCCAGCAGTAGGCGGCGAAGATGGAGGAGGCGAGCCCGGCGAACAGTACCAGGCCCCAGCCTTCTGCGGGCACCGCCAGGGAATCGGCATTGAGGGCGACCGGGATCAGCAGCAGCACCGCCAGCAGGATCTGCAGGTAGAGGTTGAGCCAGGGGCCGAACGGCAGTTGCCAGCGGCGGATCAACAGGCCATAGAGCGCATAGCTGGCCGCCCCCAGCAGCATCATGCCATCCCCCGGGTTGATGCCGCTGTGCAGCAGCGCCAGGGGGTTGCCCTGACCCAGCAGCCAGAGCACCCCGAACAGGGAGAGGCTCATGCCGAGCAGCGCCTGTTTGCCCGGTTTCTGGCCAAAGCAGCAGGCCCCGATGAGCAGGGTGAGCAGGGGCAGCAGGGAGCCGATGACCCCCATGTTGGTGGCGGAGGTGCTGTGGGCGGCGTAGTAGGCGAGGCACTGGTAGAGCACCATGCCGAGCAGGGAGAGCACCAGCAGCTTGCCAAGCAAGGGGCGGAGATCGCGCCGGCGGCGCCACAGCGGAGGCAGGCAGAAGGGAGTCAGCGCCAGGGCTGCGATCACCCAGCGATAGAAGGATATGGCGGCGGGATCCACCACCCCGGCGGCGGCCTTGGAGACCACGGTATTGGCGGCCCAGATCAGGATGGCGAGCAGGGGGAAGAGAAAAGGCATAGGGACTCCTTGGTTCGATGACGAGAGTCTAGCCTTGTCTTGAACGATGCAAGTAGCGTAAATAAGACATGTCATAACCGCTTTGGGACAATCTTCATGGGCAGCCTCACCCTGGCCGAGCAGGATCGCCTGCTGGCCGACCCCAACCCCCTCTACTTTCGCTACAGCCAGATCCAGGGGGGCAACGCCTGCACCGAGCACGCCCATCCCTGGGGCCAGCTCAGCCTCATCAGCCTGGGGGTCATGGTGGTGGAGGTCGGGGAAGAGCGGCTGGTGGCGCCCCCGGACTACCTCATCTGGGTGCCGGCGGACCTGCCCCACAGTGCCTTCAACGAGCAGACCCTGGATTACACCTCCATCTACGTGAGCCACGCGCTGGCCCCACGCCTGCCAAGCGAACCCCAGCTGCTGGCGTTGACCCCCTTGCTGCGCGCCCTGTTGGAGGACTTTACCCAGCGCCGTGTCGGTCACATGGAAGACGAGTGGGACGCGCGCCAGGGTGAGCTCTTCATCGAGAAGCTGGCCCGCACTCGCTGCCAGCCGAGCTACCTGCCTCAGAGTCGGGATCGCCTGCTCGCCCCCTTGCTGGCGGCGCTGCAGGCTGCCCCCGAGGACAACCGCACCCTGGCCGAGTGGGCCAGGGTGCTGCACACCACGGAGCGTACCCTGGCGCGGCGCTGCCAGAAGGAGCTGGGCATGAGTCTCGGGCAGTGGCGTACCCGGCTGCGCCTGGTCAAGGCGCTGGACTGGCTGCGCGGCGAGATGCCGGTGCAGGAGATCGCCTGGCGCCTCGGTTACGCCTCGACCTCGGCCTTCATCGCCATGTTCCAGCGCGAGCAGGGGGGCGCCCCCCAGCGCTATCGCCAGCAGTTGGACCAACCCGGGGGCTGATGATGATCACGGTGGAAAAAGAGAGGGCGCCCACGGGCGCCCTTGTCGATCACAGGATGGATTTAGAAGAAGCCGAGCGGGTTGATATCGTGGCTAACCAGCAGGTTCTTGGTGTTTTGGTAGTGGTCCAGCATCATCTTGTGGGTCTCGCGGCCTATCCCTGACTTCTTGTAGCCGCCAAAGGCGGCGTGGGCCGGGTAGGCGTGGTAGCAGTTGACCCAGACCCGGCCGGCCTGGATGCCGCGCCCCATGCGCCAGGCCAGGTTGCTGTCCCGGGTCCAGAGCCCCGCCCCCAGGCCATACTGGGTGTCGTTGGCAATGGCCAGGGCATCCGCCTCGTCCTTGAAGGTGGTGACCCCGAGGGCCGGCCCGAAGATCTCCTCCTGGAACACCCGCATCTTGTTCTGGCCCGAGAAGATGGTGGGCTGGATGTAGAAGCCCCCTTCCAGCCCGCTCACCTTGGCCGGGCCGCCGCCGATCAGCATCTTGGCCCCTTCGCCACGGCCGATCTCCATGTAGCTCAGGATCTTGTCGAACTGCTCGCGGGACGCCTGGGCGCCGACCTGGGTGGTGGTGTCCAGGGGGTTGCCCTGCACGATTGTGCGGGCGCGGGCCAGCACACGGTCCATAAAGTCGTCATAGATGCTGGCCTGCACCAGGGCGCGGGAGGGGCAGGTGCACACCTCGCCCTGGTTGAAGAAGGTCATCAACATGCCTTCCACCGCCTTGTCGATGTAGCTGCTCTCGTGCTGCATCACGTCGGCGAAGTAGATGTTGGGGGACTTGCCGCCGAGCTCCACGGTGGAGGGGATCAGCTTGTCGGCGGCGCAGCGCAGGATATGGGCGCCCACCTCGGTGGAGCCGGTGAAGGCGAGCTTCTGGATCCTGTCGCTGGTTGCCAGCGCCTGGCCCGCCTCGGCGCCGAAGCCGTTGACCACGTTGACCACGCCGGGGGGCAGTATGTCCTTGATGAGATCCATCATCAGCATGATGGTGACCGGGGTCTGCTCGGCGGGCTTGAGCACGCTGCAGCAGCCGGCCGCCAGCACCGGGGCCAGCTTCCAGGCCGCCATCAGCAGCGGGAAGTTCCAGGGGATGATCTGGCCGACCACGCCGATGGGCTCCTTGAAGTGGTAGCTGACTGTGTGCTGGTCGAGCTCGGCGGCAGACCCTTCCTGGGCGCGGATGCAGCCGGCGAAGTAGCGGAAGTGATCCACCACCAGCGGCAGGTCGGCGGCCAGGGTCTCGCGCACCGCCTTGCCGTTCTCCCAGGTCTCGGCGATGGCGAGCACTTCGATGTTCTGCTCGATGCGATCGGCAATGCGCAGCAGCAGGTTGCTGCGCTCGGTTACGCTGGTCTTGCTCCAGCTCGCAAAGGCCTTGTGGGCGGCATCCAGCGCCAGCTCGATGTCGGCGGCGTCGGAGCGGGCCACCTCGCAGAACACCCGGCCATCCACCGGCGAGATGTTCTCGAAATAGCGGCCGGCGCGCGGCGCCACCCAGTCGCCACCGATGAAGTTGTCGTAACGGGACTTGAAGCTGACCAGGGCACCTGCCTGACCGGGAGCGGTATAAATCATCTCATCATCCTTATGTGTGTGTGGTCCTGACCGGCCTGGCGGGCAGTCCGGTTGCTTCTCTGTATCGCAAGGGCCGTGCCAGAGGGTCTGACCAGCGGGCAAAAGTTACAAAAACGTTATCAAGCGGGGTGCCGCAGCGTATCTTGATTAACCAGTGATCCCGGCAGTGGCGATAAAACTGTGCCGTTTCTGGACAGTGACCGCGACACTGTGCCCTTTGTGAACAGGAGGCGTGATGAGCGAGTTACCTCAATCCAGTCCCAATCCCATCTTGCGTTCCTGGCAGCGCTGCCTGCATCAGGGCCTGCTCCGCCAGCAGAGCGCCGAGCTGGACTTGCTGCCCCAGGGGGAGCTGTCGGCCCGCCAGGAGCAGCACAGAACCCTTATCACCTGCTTCCAGCGCTTCGTGCTGCCGCTGTTTGCCCAGTTGCTGGCGGGCAGACCCTGTCGCCTGTTGCTGTGCGACGGTGAGGGGGCCATCCTGGCCGCCAGCGGTGACGATGGCTTCGCCCGCCACGCCGAGCGGATCTTCCTGCGCAGCGGCGCCCGCTGGGGGGAGGCGAGCAAGGGCACCAACGCCATCGGCACCGCGCTGGCAGAGCAGAGCGAGGTGCAGGTGCTGGGGGCCCAGCACTTCTTCGCCCAGCACAGCTTCCTCAGTTGCAGCGCCTGCCCCCTGCTCGGGCCGGACGGGCAACTGCTGGGGGTGCTCGACATCTCCACCGATGCGGCCCATCACGATGGCGACATGCTGGGCACGGTGCGGCTGTTGGCCATGACCCTGGAAAACGCCCTGCTGGCGCGTCAGCCGGGCTGGCTGGTGGATCTCGATCCTCAGAGTCTCTGGTCTGCCCGCCTGCTGCTGGGGGAGGGGGGCGAACTGCTCGGGGCTAACCGGGCTGGCCGGCTCTGGCTCGGCCAGCACCCCTTCGATGGCAAGCAACTGCTGCGCGAGCGCCGCGGCCTGCGGCTGATGCCCGAGCCTGTGGTGATTCAAACCCAGTCTCTGCCGGCAACGCCGCCTGCCACCGCCGGGGTGCCCCTCAAGATGCTGGAGCGGGGCATCTCCCTGCTCATCGAGGGGGAGACCGGCAGCGGCAAGGAGCACCTGGTGCGCGCCCTGCACCGCCAGTCGAGCCGACGGGACAAGCCTCTGGTGTGCGTCAACTGCGGCGCCCTGCCCGCCGATCTGGTGGAGGCCGAGCTGTTTGGCTATGTGGGCGGCGCCTTCAGCGGCGCTCGCAGCCAGGGCAGCCAGGGTTATCTGCGCGCCGCCCACGGCGGCACCCTGATGCTGGATGAAATCGGCGAGCTGCCGCTCCCGGCCCAGACCCGGCTGCTACGGGTATTGCAGGAGCGTGCCGTCACCCCGGTGGGCAGCCACAAGCCCGAACCGGTGGACTTCTGGCTGGTGAGCGCCAGCCACCGGGATCTGGCGGCCATGGTGCAGGGCGGCGGGTTTCGTGAAGACCTCTATTACCGCATCTGCGGTTGGCGCCAGCAGCTGGCGCCACTGCGGGCCTGGCCCCAGGGGGAGCGTCTGGGCTTGATCCGGCGCCTGCTCGCCGAGATGGACCCGGCCCTGCAACTGACGGCGGAGGCTGAGCGGCAACTGCTGACCCACCCGCTGCCCGGCAACGTGCGCCAGCTCAAGCAGGCGCTGGAGGTGGCCTGTGTGCTGGCGGAAGGGCAGGGCTGGATTGACCCCGCCCACCTGCATCTGCCGAATGTGGCCGTGGCGCCGGTCGCCACCACGGCAGTTGCGGGCAGCACCCTGCGCCAGCAGAACCGGCAACAGGTGCAGCAGACCCTGTCCCAGTGCGGCGGCAACGTGAGCGAGGCGGCGCGCCGGCTTGGCATCAGCCGCACCACCCTCTACCGGGCGCTGCGGGAAGAGGAATAGGGGGTGTTGCGGTATCGCTTGCTTGTGTAGACTGGGACTCTGCGATGATTTTTCTTTATTTTTCCATGGCATGGAGTGCTCAGTGGTGAAAGGAATGATGACATCGGGAACCCGTTTCCCCAGGAGCTGGCGTCCGCCTCTTGCGGTGCAATGCCGACAGGATTCAGCCCGGCAGATGGCAAGCGACGCCCTGTGCGCTGACTGAGCCGACCAATGCCCGGCGCCCGAGGGGGCGCGTGTAATAACCTTGGATCTGGATCAGCACGGTGCGGAATCACAAGGTGTAGAGTAAAGGCTCTTTTCCAGGTGTGATCATTATGACCCCATCCTATTCCCGCATGACCAATCTGTTGTTCTGGAGCCTGCTGCTCGGCAGCCTGCTGGCCATCCTGGCGTTCGAGTTCGGACCCGAACGGCGGCTGGATATCCTGAGCCAGGCCGGCATAGCCGCCAGGGCCCAGGATGATCGCTCACATGGGGGCCATTCGGTTACGACGCTGCTCGCCGCCGGCGACAAACCGGCCATCGACTGCAGGCTGCGTGCGGGCTACGCCTCACCCTTCTGTGAGCTGATCCTGACCCTGTCTGCCCCCGAGCTGGGCATGGATCTCTCCCATTTCGATGGCGTGCGGGTCAAGTTGCGGGTGGAAGGGGAGGCGCCGCAGAGCTGGCGCCTCTATCTGCGCAATTATGATCCCGCCTACTCGACAGTCGGGGACGAGACCTCCCACAAGTTCAACGAGGTGCTCTTTCGCCCCGATGATTACGGCCGCATCCAGGACGTCCCCCTCAAGGTGTTCGCCCCCAGCTCCTGGTGGGTGCAGCAGTACCGGATCCCGCTGGCGCAGCAGGGACCGGACCTGCACCATGTCTATGCCATCGAACTTGCCACCGACGACAAGATGCAACCCGGGGATTACCGATTGACCCTGGATAAGCTGGAGTTCTATGGCCGCTGGGGCAAGCCGGGGGACTTCTACCGCCAGCTGCTGCTGGGCTGGCTGATATACGGGATATTGCTGTTTCTGATCCAGTACCTGTGGATGGGGGACCGACTGCGCAAGGCCCGTGAGGCGCGGCTGGCGGCGGAGGCACTCAGCCAGAGCCTGTGCGAGCAGAACCGCCGTACCGAGGAAGAGGCCCGTTACGATCCCCTGACTGGAGCCCTCAACCGGCTCGGGGGCGAGAAGCTCTTGAGCGAACTGGGGGAGATGCCGCTCTCCTTCATCTATATCGACATCGATCACTTCAAGGGGGTCAACGACACCCACGGCCATCCCATGGGGGACGAGGTGCTCAAGCACATGGTGAGCGAGCTGCTGCGCCATTGTGACAGCCTGTGCCGCCTGGTGCGCTGGGGGGGAGAGGAGTTCGTGCTGGTCTGCCTCCATTACGACGAGGGACGGGCCACCGCCCTGGCCGAGCGGCTGAGGGGAGCGCTCGAGGTGCACCGGGGCTGGCCCCTCGGGCTCAGGATCACCGCCTCCTTCGGGGTGGCGGAGCGGCGTGGGGACGCCCTGGAGCTGGCCCTCAAGCGGGCCGACGAGGCGCTTTATCAGGCCAAGAAGCGGGGTCGCAACCGGGTCGAGGTGGGCTAGGGCGCAGGCCTGCCAACCGACCGAGAGCCTTGCCTTCGCGAAGGTGATTGCGGTTGGAGCACAGGCCCGCCAGCCGTTATGATGCGCCCCAGCCGGGGCTTGGCCCCTTCATTCATCTATCGAGGAGTATCTCCATGTCACAACACCTGGGCGCCTTGGCCCTGCTGGTGGCCGATTATGACGAGGCCATCGCCTTCTTCACCCAGGGGCTGGGGTTCGAGCTGCTGGAAGACACGCCCCTCGATGAGCCGGGCAAACCGGGCAAACGCTGGGTGCGGGTCGCTCCGCAAGGCGCTCCCGGTTCTGCCCTGCTGCTGGCCCGTGCGGCCACCCCCGAACAGCAGGCCGCCATCGGACGGCAAGGAGGAGGCCGGGTCTTCCTGTTCCTCGAGACCGACGACTTCTGGGGGGATTACCAGCGCATGCAGGCGTACGGTGTCCATTTTTGTGAACAGCCCCGCCACGAGCCCTACGGCACAGTGGTGGTGTTCGAGGACATCAGTGGCAACCGCTGGGACCTGCTGCAACTCGCTGCTGCCAGCTGAATCTGAAAACGTTTATCATCCCGCCTGTCATAAAGTCATAAAAGTGTCACAGAAAGTTCTAATAATTGGCGCACCCATCTTCACAGAGGAGAGAGAAGGGATATGGCTAAGCGAATTCTGGTGGTCGAGGACGAGGCACCAATCCGCGAGATGCTCTGCTTCGTGCTCGAGCAAAAAGGATATGAGACGGTTGAGGCAGAAGATTATGCCGATGGACTGGCAAAGGTGCGTGAACCTTACCCCGAGCTCATCGTATTGGACTGGATGATGCCTGGTGGCAGTGGCATCCAGTTCATCAAGCAGCTCAAGCAGGACGAGGTGACCCGCCAGATCCCGGTGGTGATGCTGACCGCCCGTGGTGAGGAAGAGGACAAGGTGCGCGGCCTCGAGGCGGGCGCCGACGACTACATCACCAAGCCGTTCTCTCCCAAGGAGCTGACCGCCCGCTTGCACGCCGTGATGCGCCGGGTCTCCCCCACCTCGGTGGACGAGGTGATCGAGGTGCAGGGGCTCAAGCTGGATCCTGTCTCCCACAGGGTCAGCGCCGAGGAGAAGGCGCTGGACATGGGGCCGACCGAGTTCAAGCTGCTGCACTTCTTCATGACCCATCCCGAGCGGGTCTACAGCCGCGAGCAACTGCTGAACAACGTCTGGGGCACCAATGTCTATGTGGAAGACAGGACGGTTGACGTGCACATCCGTCGCCTGCGCAAAGCCATCGAAGAGACCGGGCACGACAGATTGATCCAGACGGTGCGTGGAGCCGGATATCGCTTCTCAACCCGTCTCTAGGGGATAACATGTTGCAACCTTACGCCTGGCGGCGACAGTTGTGGCGAATGGCGTTCTTCTACGCCCCCTTCGTCTTGGTAGGTTGGTTGATAGAACACCTCTCCCTCTGTCTGCTGGTGGCGACCGTGCTGCATCTGGGCTGGCACTACCGCTTCCAGAAGCGGCTGTCGGACTGGCTGTGGCACGATCGCAGCCTGGTGCCGCCTCATGGCAGCGGCAGTTGGGAATACATCTTCAATGGCATCTACAAGTTGCAGCAGCGCCACCGTGCAAGGCGCCGCGAGCTGGCGGGCCTCATCCGCCGGTTCCGGGAGGGGGCCGAGGCCCTGCCCGATGCCGCCGTGGTGTTTCGCACCGACGGCAGCATTCTCTGGTGCAACCGGCTGGCGGAGCAACTGCTCGGTTTTCGCTGGCCCGAGGATGCCGGCCAGCACATCGGCAACCTCATCCGTCACCCCGGTTTCGTCGCCTACCTCGGCAAGGGGCAGTATGACGAGCCCTTCGAGATGAGCTCCCCCATCAACGAGGAGAAGTTTCTCGAGTTTCGCATCATGCCCTATGCCGAGGATCAGGCCATGCTGGTGGTGCGGGACGTGACCCGGCTGCGCAGCCTGGAGAAGACCCGCAAGCACTTTGTTTCCAACGTCTCCCACGAGTTGCGCACCCCGCTCACCGTGCTCAAGGGCTATCTGGAGATGACCGAGGAGCCGCCCCCCCCCGCCATGTGGGCCAAGGCGCATCGGGTGATGATGGAGCAGACCATCCGCATGGATAACCTGGTCAATCAGCTGCTCACCCTGTCGCGCATCGAGGCGGCCCCGACCGTGGATCTCTCCCATCTGGTGGACATGCCCGCCATGCTGGGGCTGCTGGAGCAGGAGGCCCGTGCCCTGTCGGGGGAGAGTGCCCATCAGATAGAGTTCCAGGTGCAGTCCAATCTGTTTGTGAAGGGAGACAGGGACCAGCTACGCAGCGCCGTCTCCAACCTGGTCTACAACGCCATTCACTACACCCCGGCAGGTCGCAAGATCACGGTGGAGTGGCGCAAGCAGGGGGCCATGGCGCTCTTTGTGGTACAGGACGAGGGGGAGGGGATAGCCCCGGAGCACCTGACGCGGCTCACCGAGCGCTTCTATCGGGTCGACAAGGCCAGATCCCGCCACACCGGCGGCTCCGGCCTTGGCCTCGCCATCGTCAAGCATGCCCTGAGCCATCACGATGCCCAGCTCGAGATAGAGAGCCGGGTCGGCCAGGGCAGCCGTTTCAGCTTCCTCATTCCCGGCCGCATGGTGGTGGTTAAATAGTCTTTTTTGACAAAGAGTTAGCAATAAGCAAGGGGGCTGCGAGAGCGGCCCCCTTGGCATTTGTGCCGCGCCGGGTCCATGTCATCAAAGTGTCATATAAATTCCATAAATTTGTCACTGCCAGGTCAGATACTGGCGCCGTCTTAAGAACAGACCCTGCGTCACCTTGGGAAAGAGGGGACGGATAAAACTCAACAAGCTGACTGATGCAGCCAGCTTGATCACCGCAAGACAGTGTTAATCGGCGCCATGTATTGGCAATTGCCTTCTGTAACTTTGGAGAGATTGGATGAAACTCAACAAACTGGCTGGTGTAATCGGATTCACCGCAGCAACCCTGTTTTCTGTCAGCGCGCTGGCTGCCGGTGTGGATAAAAATCTGCCGGATTACACCCCGACCAGTGGCATCTCGGGCAACCTGTCCTCCGTGGGCTCGGACACCCTGGCCAACATGATGACCCTGTGGGCCGAAGAATTTAAGCGTGTCTACCCCAACGTCAACGTGCAGATCCAGGCCGCCGGTTCTTCCACCGCGCCGACCGCGCTGACCGAGGGCGTTGCCCAGTTTGGCCCCATGAGCCGTGCCATGAAGGCCGGTGAAGAGGAAGCATTCGAGAAGCGTTACGGCTACAAGCCGACTGCCATCCGCGTCGCGGTCGATGCCCTGGCGGTATTCGTGAACAAGGACAACCCCATCAAGGGGCTGACCATGGAGCAGGTTGATGCCGTCTTCTCCAGCACCCTCAAGTGCGGCGAAGCCAAGGCGGCCACCAAATGGTCTGATCTGGGTCTGGATGGCAACTGGTCTTCCAAGGATCTGCAACTGTTCGGTCGCAACTCCGTTTCAGGTACCTACGGTTACTTCAAGGAGCACGCCCTGTGCAACGGTGACTTCAAGAGCGGCGTGAACGAGCAGCCGGGCTCCGCCTCCGTGGTGCAATCCGTCTCCGCTTCCCTGAACGGCATCGGCTACTCCGGCATCGGCTACGTCACCTCCGGCGTGCGCGCCGTACCGCTCTCCAAGGATGGCAAGACCTTCGTTGAAGCGACGGCAGACAACGCCCTGACCGGCAAGTACCCGCTCTCCCGCTTCCTGTACGTCTACGTAAACAAGGCTCCGAACAAGCCGCTCTCCCCGATGGAGCAGGAGTTTGTGAAGATGATGCTCTCCAAGGCTGGTCAGAACATAGTGGCGAAGGACGGCTATGTGCCGGTACCGGCCAAGATTGTTGAGGCCGACCTGAAGAAGCTGGGCATCATGTAATCCCGCTTTTGCAGCGCAAACAAACGAGCCCGAACGGGCTCGTTTTTATTTGGGCGCCATGGGATCTTTTTGGTCGCATGGGGTGGTGCCTGGCTTGCACCGGAGGGCGGCATTCCCGAGAATAGGGCAACTTCATGGTAAAGGACCCTCTCATGCGTGCATCTTCCCTGTCCAAATTCGGCCTGGCAGCCTTGTGCAGTGCCCTGCTTGCCGGCTGTGCCCAGTCGCCGACCGGCCGCAGCCAGATGCTGCTCTTCTCCCCCCAGCAGATGAACCAGCTGGGGGCCGACTCCTTCGAGCAGATGAAGAAGCAGGAGAAGGTGAGCAAGGATGCCAGGGTGAATGCCTATGTCTCCTGCGTGGCCCGGGCGGTCACCGCCCAGGTGCCTGCCAGCTATGGCATCACCAGCTGGGAGGTGGTGGTGTTTGACTCCAAGGAGGTCAACGCCTTCGCCCTGCCTGGCGGCAAGATCGGCGTCTACAGCGGTCTGCTCAAGGTCGCCAAGAATCAGGATCAGCTCGCCACCGTCATCGGCCATGAGCTGACCCATGTGCTGGCACAGCACTCCAACGAACGCCTCTCCCGGGATCAGCTGACCGGCATCGGGCTGGCGGTGGCAGATGCCGCCATCGGCAGCAGCCAGGGGGGCGGTGCCACCATGGCGGCGCTCGGGCTCGGGGTTCAGGTGGGGATTGCCCTGCCCTATGGCAGAACCCAGGAGAGCGAGGCCGACAGACTCGGTTTGGAGCTGATGGCCCGCGCTGGTTTCAATCCGGCCCAGGCCATCCCCCTGTGGCAGAACATGAGTGCCGCCTCCGGTGGCAAGGCACCGCCGCAACTGCTTTCTACTCACCCGAGCGACGAGAATCGCATCGCCGAACTGCAAGCCCAGCAGGCCGAGGTGCAGCCCCTGTATCAGCAGGCGCGAGCCGCAGGGCTGGAGCCCAAGTGCAAGGCATAAGTCTGCGCCTGGCCCGTCCCGCCGATGCCGCCGCCATGACGGTGATGCAGCGGGCCAGCTGGCTGGCGGCCTATGGTCATGTGCTCGGGGAGGATCTGCTGGCCCAGCTGGCGGTCACCGAGCATCTGCAGATCTGGCGCCGCCGGCTCGCCGAGCCCGCCCCCATCCCCATGCTGCTGTGTCAGGACGAGGTCGTCATCGGCCTGCTCTATTGGCACCCAGTCCATGAAGAGGGGTTGATGACGGCGCGCATCCGGGCGCTCTATCTGCACCCCGATCACTGGCGCCAAGGCCATGGCAAGCGGCTGTGGCAGGCGGTGGCGGTGCAGATGCGCCGGGCCGGTTGCGAGTGCGTCAGGCTCTGGCTGCTCGATGGCAATCACATCGGCGAGGGGTTCTACCTGCGCCGCGGCTTCGTGTTTGACGGCCAGGAGCGCACCCTGACGAGCCTGGGACAACCCTGCCTTCAGCGGCAAATGTTCCGTTTGCTTTGAGCTGGCTCCCGTTTTTTGCCCATGGTTACTTTATTTTTTTTGCGAATTAATACAATGTGCCCCATCTGGACAGACTGAGGTGACCCGGTTCACCGGCAAGGGAGTGTGGCATGTATTACGGATTTGATATTGGTGGTACCAAGATTGCCTTCGCGGTGTATGACGGTGGCCTGAACCTCTGTCACGAAGAGCGCATGAGCACCCCCGGCAATGATTACGAGGGGCTGTTGCAGCTGATCCGGACGCGGGTCGAGGCGGCGGACGCCCGCTTCGGTGCGAAAGGCGCCGTCGGCATCGGGTTTCCCGGCATCATCAATCGCCTTGATGGGAGCATAGTGGCGGCAAACCTGCCCGCCATTCACGGTCGTCATCTGGGCGCGGATCTGGCCGCACGACTGGCACGCACCGTCAGCGTCGACAACGACGCCAACTGCTTCCTCTGGTCCGAAGTGCACCAGGGCGCCGCCGCCGAGGCCGAGAGTGCGCTGGGGGTGACCATTGGCACCGGTATCGGTGGCGCCGTCTACCTGGCGGGCAAGCTCATCCAGGGTCGCAACTGGCTGGCGGGGGAGATAGGCCATTACCCGCTGCCGGCCACCATATTGATGAAATATCCCGACCTGCCCCGTCCCCGCTGCGGCTGCGGCCGCCTGGTCTGTTTCGAAACCTACGCCTCGGGCACCGGCCTGGAGCGGCTCTATCACCACTTCCGCGGCGAGCGCGCCAGTGGTCATCTGATAGTCGCCCGCGCCGAGGCCCGGGAACCCGCGGCGCTCTCGGCCATCGACTGCTGGCTGGAGATCCTGGCCGCCGGGCTCGCCACCGCCATCTCGGTGATAGACCCAGAGGTGGTGGTGCTGGGGGGCGGCCTCAGCGGGCTGCCCGCCCTGTATGAAGAGCTGCCCAAGCGTCTGCCCGGCCACCTGCTGCCTGGTGTCGCCCTGCCGGCTATCCGCGAGGCCCGCTTCGGCGGCGCCGGTGGCGTGCGTGGCGCCGCCCTGCTCAATTTATGAGATCAGGCACTGGGTCTGATCTCCCTGGATAAGGAGTCATCATGACCCGTCTTGAAATCTGCATCGACAACCTGGAATCCCTGTTCACCGCAGAGCGGTCCGGCGCGGATCGCATCGAGCTCTGCTCTGCGCTGGGGCTGGGTGGTCTCACCCCTTCCTATGGTTTCATGCAGCTTGCTGCCCGCCATGCCAGCGTGCCGGTTTACGCCATGATCCGCCCCCGTGCCGGGGATTTCTGCTTCAGTGCCGCCGAGTTCGAACTCATGTTGCTGGATATCGCGGCGGCGCGCTCTGCGGGCCTGCAAGGGGTGGTGGTGGGTTTGCTCGACGAGGGGGGCCGGGTGCCAGCCGCCCAGTTGCAACAGCTAGTCGAGGCGGCAGGCCCCCTGGGGGTCACCTTCCATCGAGCCATCGATCTCAGCTCCAACTGGCGCGCCGATCTGGAGACCATAGTGGCGGCCGGCTGTGAGCGGATCCTGAGCTCTGGCCATGCCCCGACCGCCCTGGCGGGTCTGGAGACACTGCAGGCGATGCAGCAGACCCTGGCGGGCCGCGCCAGCCTGATGCCCGGCGCCGGGGTCAATGCCGACAACGTGCGCACCATACTCGAGTTCACCGGGGTGAGCGAGGTGCACATGTCCGGCATGGGCTGGCGCGGCGGCATGGTGCCCCACGGAGTGAACATGGGCACCTCGGACGACGGCCGGGTCAATATCACCGACGGTGCCAAGGTGGCTGCGGTGCGGGCTTTGCTGGACAAGGCCTGATAGGTGCCGCGCGGCGGCATGGTGCCTCCTCATGTGTGTGAACATGGGCACCTCGGACGACGGCCGGGTCAATATCACCGACGGTGCCAAGGTGGCTGCGGTGCGGGCTTTGCTGGACAAGGCCTGATAGGTGCCGCGCGGCGGCATGGTGCCTCCTCATGTGTGTGAACATGGGCACCTCGGACGACGGCCGGGTCAATATCACCGACGGTGCCAAGGTGGCAGCGGTGCGGGCTTTACTGGACAAGGCCTGATACGTGCCGTGCGGCGGCATGGTGCCTCTCCATGGGATTCAATATGGGCACTTCGGACGACGGCCGGGTCAATATTACCGACGACGCCAAGGTTACTGCGGTACGGGTCCTGCTGGATCGCGCCTGAGCAGATCGCCGCCGATGGGCGGCGTTCATCCCCTTCTTCTGTGAAGTCTCTCCCACGGGCGGGGAAATCAGGAAGGCAGTCGGCAGCACCTCGCCAAAAAGTCTGATATCATCCCGTCTCTTTTACCCTCAGGACCCGGAGCAACATCTCAATGTCCCAATACGACTCTATCGAACAGAAGGCCAGCTATGGCATCGGCCGCAACATGGGTGATCAGCTGGCGCAGCAAGCCTTTGCCGGTCTGGATATCCCTGCCCTGCAACAAGGTCTGGCAGATGCCCTGAACGGCCTGGAGTTCGCGGTCAGCCGTGACGATATCAATGATGCCTTCCAGGTCATCACCGCCCGCATGCAGGAAGAGCAGGAAGCCGTTGCCAAGGCCGCCGCCGCCGATGGCGAAGCCTTCCTGGCCGACAACGCCAAGCGCGCCGACGTGAAAGTGACCGACTCCGGTCTGCAATACGAAGTCATGGTAGAAGGCAACGGCGCCGTGCCGGTGGCCGGTCAGTCCGTGCGTGTGCACTACCACGGTACCTTCACCCACGGTGGCGTGTTCGACAGCTCGGTCGCCCGCGGCCAACCTGCCGAATTCCCGGTCACCGGCGTCATTGCCGGCTGGGTAGAAGCACTGCAGATGATGCCGGTTGGCTCCAAGTGGAAGCTCTACATTCCGCAGGATCTGGCCTACGGTGCCCGTGGCGCCGGCTCCATCCCGCCGTACTCCGCTCTGGTCTTCGAAGTGGAGCTGCTGGACATCCTGTGATCCGGCTGGCGTGATGCAAACGGCGACCCCTGGGTCGCCGTTTGTTTTTGCGCGCCGCCACGCCCTGGTGGATGAGCCATGGCCTTCTCGGGAGATTTGGATATAGTCAGGACGTCGCACTCTCGGCCACCCAGGGAGACAGGCCATGGCTGCCATCATCGAAGTCGTCGATCTCATCAAGCACTTCCCCGGAGTCAAGGCGGTGGACGGACTCAGCTTTGCCATTCCCGCCGGGAGCTGTTTCGGCCTGCTCGGCCCGAACGGGGCGGGCAAGACCACCACCATAGAGCTGCTCGAGGGGATCCTCACCCCGGACAGCGGCCAGATCCTGTTTCATGGCGCTCCCCGCGGCCCCGACTATCGCTCCCGCATCGGCATCCAGTTCCAGCACACGGCGCTGCAGGATTTTCTGACGGTGCGCGACACCCTGCGCCTGTTCGCCAGCCTCTATCCCAACCCCCTGCCACGGGAACTGCTCATCGATCTGTGCGCCCTTGGGGAGTTCATCGACAGGGACAGCCGCAAGCTCTCGGGCGGCCAGCGTCAGCGCCTGCTGCTGGCCCTAGCTCTGCTCGGGGATCCCGAACTGCTGTTTCTGGACGAACCCACCACAGGGCTGGATCCCCAGGCCCGCCATCACTTCTGGCAGCGGATCGAGGCGATCAAGGCCCAGGGCAAGACGGTGGTGCTCACCACCCACTACATGGACGAGGCCCAGCAACTGTGCGATCGCATCGCCATCGTGGATCACGGTCATCTGCTCAGCCTGGACACGCCGGCGGCCCTGCTGGCACAGCACTTCGACGGTGTGCTGGTGCGTCTCGCGGATCACCCGGCCCTCGCCAGCCTGGGTTATCCGCTGCGGCCACACGGGGATCAGGTGGAGCTTAACTGCCCCGATGTGGCGGACTTGCTGCCGCGACTGCTGGGCCTGGGGGTGCCGCTGACCGGCATGCAGGTGCGCTCCCCCAACCTGGAGGATCTCTTCCTGCACCTGACCGGCCATAGCCTCCGGAGCGGCGCATGAACGCCGCCCCATGGCGCCGCCCCGCTGTGGCGCCTGCCAGCATGTTACCGATGCCAGCCTGCTCAAGGAGCGGAAGATGACGGGATCTCTCAAGCGCATAGGTGCGCTCTTCTACGCACGCAACCTGGAGTTCGTGCGCGACAGGGCGGCCCTGGTCTGGAACCTGCTTTTTCCGCTCCTGCTGGTGATTGGTTTCTCCCTCATCTTCTCCGGTCCCCCCAAGCCGCTGGTACAGATAGGGGTGGTGGGGGAGCTGACGACGGCCTATCAGCCCCTGACCCATATCCCGCTGCTCAAGCTCATTCCCTATGACGACGAGGCGAGGGGGGTCCTCAAGGTGCGCCATCACCAGCTGGACTTGCTGCTGTCACCGGCGCGCGGCCACTACTGGGTCAACCCGGACGCCCCCCAGGGGGCCATGGCCGAATACCTGCTGCGCCAGGCGGTGCGCGCGCCCCTGCAACGAGAGGCCCTGAGCGGTCGGGCCATCCGCTACGGCGACTGGTTGTTGCCCGGGGTGATCGGCATGAACCTGATGTTCTCCGGTCTGTTCGGGGTCGGTTTCGTCATCGTGCGCTATCGCAAGAACGGGGTACTCAAGCGCTTGCGGGCCACGCCACTCTCGGCCGCTGAGTTTCTCTGCGCCCAGCTGTTGTCACGGGTGCTGATCACCCTGGTGGTGAGCCTGCTGGTCTTTCTGGTGGCTTACTGGCTGCTGGATGTGCCCCTGCTCGGCTCTGGCTGGCTGCTGCTCTTCATCGCCCTGGTCGGCGGGACCGCCATGGCCTCCCTCGGGCTGCTCATCGCCGCCCGCATTCAGAACGAGGAGCTGGCGAGCGGTTTGCTCAATCTCATCAGCTTGCCCATGATGTTCTTATCCGGCGTCTGGTTTTCGCTGGAAGGCTCTCCTCCCTGGCTGCAGGCCGTGGGGGCCCGCTTGCCGCTCAGCCAGATCATCGAGGCCGCCCGTGCCGTCATGCTGGAAGGGGCGGGCTGGCAGGCGGTGGCGGGAACCCTGGGTCAAGTCATGGTGTTTGCCCTGGTGTGCATCACGCTGGGGGCGGTGCTGTTCAAATGGAGCGCAAAATGAAGTCAATTCTGTGGTTGCTGCTGGTAGCGGCCTTACCGGTGCATGCCGGCACCCTGCGCTGCAAGAGCGCCCTGTTGACCGAGGGGGACACCACGGCCGAACTGCTGATCCGCTGCGGCCAGCCGCTGCTCAAGGAAGATCTGACACGCTACGAGGAGAACGGCTTCGGGGCGCGGATGACGGTCAAGTATGCCGAACGCTGGACCTACAACTTCGGCAGGAGCGAATTCATGCAGTTCGTCACCGTCGAAAACGGCATCATCACCGAGATTGAAGACGGTCCCCGTGGTGGTTGAGTCGCGTATTGCTCCCGGGCCGGCACCCTGATCTAGAGCTTAGGCCCCATCCCCACCAGAAGATCCCCTGTTGATATCAGTTTGCCACCCTACATCGCGAAATATCGGCAAAGCCTTCCCTTTGTTTGCCGCTCCCAGGGTTGGGTCTGCTGGTGGAAAAGCGAGCCTGATGAGTCAGTTGGAAGCAGATCTTGCTGCCCCATCCCGGTGCATCCCATTTTTTTGCGAAAATAATCCTCACAGCGGGAATGGCCTTTAACAGCAGGCTATTTGGCGAATAAGGGTCTACTTTTGATTCTAAGAGTGCATATCACTTCGTTCGAACATTTTGTGCTGTTGCACCACGGTTGGGCCGGGTTGCACCGATTGACAAGTTTTTGAACCGCTGGATAAGCTGCGAAAAAGCAGGGAAACGATGGCATCTTGCTAGGTTCTGGTGCCAATGCGAATCAAACCACAGGGAAGAGTGACATGAAGCAGATACACAAGGCAGGTATGGTGATAGTGCTGTCGCTGGCGGCAGCCAATGTCTGGGCAGAGGGCACCCTGGATGCCGTGAAGAAGAAGGGGTTCGTGCAGTGCGGGGTCGGTGATGGCCTGCCCGGTTTCTCCAATCCGGACGCCAAGGGCACCTGGACCGGGCTGGACGTGGACGTGTGTCGCGCGGTCGCCGCGGCCGTGCTCGGGGATGCCGGCAAGGTCAAGTATGTGTCCCTCACCGCCAAGGAGCGTTTCACCGCCCTGCAATCCGGTGAAGTGGATCTGTTGTCGCGCAACACCACCTGGACCCTGACCCGGGACGGGTCGCTCGGCCTGACCTTCGCCGGGGTGAACTACTACGATGGCCAGGGTTTCCTGGTCAACAAGTCCCTCGGGGTCAAGAGCGCCAAGGAGCTGGACGGAGCCGCTGTCTGCATCCAGTCCGGCACCACCACAGAGCTCAACCTGGCGGATTACTTCCGTGCCAATGGCGGCATGAAATATACCCCTGTGGTGTTCGACACCTCGGATCAGACCGTCAAGGGATTCGAAGCGGGACGTTGCGACGTGCTGACCTCGGATCAATCCCAGCTCTACTCCCTCAAGATCAAGCTGACCAAGCCGGGGGATGCCTTGGTACTGCCCGAGGTCATCTCCAAGGAGCCGCTGGGCCCCGCCGTGCGTCAGGGTGACGAGCAGTGGTTCAAGGTGGTGCGCTGGAGTCTCTACGCCATGCTCAACGCCGAAGAGGCCGGTGTGACCAGTGCCAACGTGGACGAGATGCTCAAATCCACCAACCCGGACATTCGTCGCCTGCTGGGGCTGGAAGAGCCCAAGGGCAGCGTGCTGGGGCTGGATGACAAGTGGGCCTACAACATTGTCAAACAGGTCGGCAACTACGGCGAGTCGTTCGAGCGCAACGTCGGCGCCGGCTCTCCCCTCAAGATCGACCGCGGCATCAACGCACTCTGGAACAAGGGCGGCCTGATGTATGCCCCGCCCATCCGCTAAATAGACAGCTGTCGGGGGGCCTGGCCCCCCATTTCCCCCTTGCCCTGGCTTTGTCGGAGTCATCCTCATGGCGATACAAGCATCAAACCATAGGAAAGAACAGGGCCGCTGGTGGTATGACGCTAAGGTGCGGGCGCAGATATTCCAGTGCCTGGCCATTGCGGCCGTTCTCGCGTTTCTGTTCTACATCATCAACAATGCCCTGACCAATCTGGCGACCCGTGGCATCACCACAGGTTTCGATTTTCTGGGCAACACCGCCGGGTTCGGCATCTTGCAGAGCCTGATCCCCTACGACGAGACCTACACCTTCGGTCGCACCTTCGTGGTCGGCCTGCTCAATACCCTGCTGGTCTCGGTGCTCGGCATCCTGTTTGCCACTCTGCTCGGCTTCGTGCTCGGGATAGCGCGTCTCTCCCGCAACTGGTTGGTAGCCAAGATAGCCACCGTCTACATAGAGACGTTTCGCAACATTCCGCTGCTGCTGCAGATCTTCTTTTGGTACTTCTCGGTGCTGCGCACCCTGCCGTCTCCCCGTGAGAGCGTGGAGCTGGGAGGGCTCGCCTTTTTGAACGTGCGGGGCTTCTATCTGCCCAAACCCTTGTTTGAAGAGGGATTTGGCTATGTGCTTTGGGCCCTGCTGCTCGCTGTCGTCCTGAGCTGGGGGCTGAGTCGCTGGGCACGGCGCCGTCAGGCGCTGACCGGCAGGATCTTCCCGTTCTGGCGCTGTGTGGCCGCTCTGGTGATCCTGCTCCCCGCCATTGCCTTCCTGCTGGCAGGCAGCCCGCTCTCCTGGAGTGTGCCAGCCTTGCAGGGCTTCAACTTCCGGGGTGGGCTGACGGTACTGCCCGAGCTCGCGGCGCTGCTGCTGGCGTTGACCATCTATACGGCAGCCTTCATCGCCGAGATAGTGCGATCCGGTATCCTGGCCATCAGCAAGGGGCAGACCGAGGCCGCTTCCGCGCTCGGGCTCTCGCCCACCAAGACGCTGCGGCTGGTGGTCATTCCTCAGGCGATGCGGGTCATCATTCCCCCGCTGACCAGCCAGTATCTGAACCTCACCAAGAACTCCTCGCTGGCCACCGCCATCGGTTATCCGGATCTGGTCTCGGTGTTCATGGGCACCACCCTCAACCAGACCGGGCAGGCCATCGAGGTGATCGCCATGACCATGGGGGTCTATCTCATCATCAGTATCACCACTTCAGTCCTGATGAACATCTACAACCGCAGGATGACGCTGGTCGAGCGCTAGGGAGCTGTCATGTTTGTGAACGAGTTGCAGGAGGCGCTGCCGCCTCCCGATCATCGCCGGGGGCCGGTCGCCTGGGTCAGGCAGAACCTCTTCCCCAACTGGTGGAACGGCCTGCTGACCCTGGTGCTGGCCTACCTGCTGCTGCCACTGCTCTGGTCGGCGCTGGACTGGGCTATCTTCTCCGCCAACTGGCAGGGGAGCAGCCGTGCCGACTGCGCCCAGGGCGGGGCCTGCTGGGTCTTTATCGAGAGCCGTCTGGGGCAATACCTCTACGGCTTTTACCCGGTCGATCAGTATTGGCGCATCAATCTGGCCTTCGCCGGTCTGGCCGTGCTGCTGACGCTGCTGATCTGGCCGCGCACCCCGCGCAAAGGCTGGCTGGCGCTCTTTACCCTGCTGGTATTCCCTGTCATCGCCTTCGTGCTGATCCACGGCGGGGCCGGTCTCGAGGTGGTGGAAACCAACCGCTGGGGCGGCCTGATGCTGACCCTGGTGCTGGCGGTGGTGGGCATCGTGGTCGCCCTGCCATTCGGGATCCTGCTGGCATTGGGACGCCGCTCCCACATGCCGGTCATCTCCAGCCTCTCCACCGTCTATATCGAGTTCTGGCGGGCGGTGCCGCTCATCACGGTGCTGTTCATGGCCTCCGTCATGCTGCCGCTGTTCATGACCAGCGAGGTGGAGCTCGACAAGCTGCTGAGGGCGCTTATCGGCATCATTCTGTTCCAGGCGGCCTATGTGGCAGAGGTGGTCAGGGGGGGGCTGCAGGCGATCCCCAAGGGGCAGTACGAGGCGGGGGAGGCGCTGGGGCTCTCCTACTGGAAGGTGATGGGGCTGGTCATCATGCCCCAGGCCCTCAAGATCACCATTCCCTCCCTGGTAAACACCTTTATCTCCCTGTTCAAGGACACCAGCCTGGTGCTGATCATAGGGCTGTTCGATCTGCTCGCCATCTCCAAGGTGGCGCTGGCGGATCCGGCCTGGCTGGGATTCTCCACCGAGGCCTATGTGTTCATCGCCATGATCTTCTGGATGTTCTGTTTTGGCATGTCCCGCTACTCCATCTATCTGGAGCGCAAACTCAACACCGGTCACAAGCATTAGGAGTAGTTTCGAGATGAAAACGGACGCTGTGGTAGAACTCAAGGATGTCAACAAGTGGTACGGTGAGTTTCATGTGCTGCGCAACATCAATCTGCAGGTGGGCAGGGGGGAGAAGATCGTCATCTGCGGGCCGTCTGGCTCGGGCAAGTCCACCATGATCCGCTGCATCAACCGGCTGGAGGAGCATCAGAGCGGTGACATCCTGGTCAAGGGGACGGCCCTGACGTCGGATCTCAAGAACATAGAGACGGTACGCCGGGAGGTGGGCATGGTGTTCCAGCACTTCAACCTCTTCCCCCATCTGACGGTGCTGGAGAATTGCTGCCTGGCGCCCATCTGGGTCAAGCAGTTGCCACGCAAGGAGGCGGAGGAGATCGCCATGACCTTCCTGCGCCGGGTCAGGATCCCGGAGCAGGCCCTCAAGTACCCGGGCCAGCTCTCCGGCGGTCAGCAGCAACGGGTCGCCATCGCCCGCAGCCTCTGCATGAACCCCCAGGTCATGCTGTTTGACGAGCCGACCTCGGCGCTGGACCCCGAGATGGTGCGCGAAGTGCTGGATGTCATGGTGGAGCTGGCCCATGAGGGCATGACCATGCTCTGCGTCACCCACGAGATGGGCTTTGCCAAGCAGGTGGCGGACCGGGTGATCTTCATGGACCGCGGCCAGATCATCGAGGAGAACGTGCCTGACCAGTTCTTCGACCACCCCCAGTCGGAGCGAACCAAGCTGTTCCTCTCCCAGATCCTGCAGCACTGATGCGGGTCAGACGGGGACAACCCCATTGAAAATAGCCCGCACGCTCGGTGAGCGGCGGGCAAAGACGTGCATGGAAGCAGACTACAAACGGAAAGGAGTATGTCAGCCCGGCAACAGGGCGGTGGTGCGCAGATCGCGCACGGCCAGATTGATCTGCCGGGCCAGGCTCAGCGCCTGGCGGCAGCTCAGCGTTCTCACATCGATGATTCCCCCCTGAAATTCAAACCGCCCCAGAGCCTCGATCATGAAACTACCATGATGGAAACTCTTGATATAGCGGGCAATTCGACGAGGAGACAACTGCTTGAACACCTTCATGGCAAGAGACCCTGTTGTTTGGACAGGGCACACTATGCCGTCTCACCATGACACGGATGTGACACTTGATGAAGGTTTGTATGAATCCTTGTTGTTGCGGGCTGGCGTCCTGCCACCGGCGTTGAAAAAGTAGTGCAGCCCCCGGCCCCGGCACCGATATACTGCGGCCATCGCAGGATGGACAAGGTGCCGCACGTGGAGTGGGTGGACGTAGTAGACGAGCAGGACAGGGTGATCGGGGTGGCCGAGCGCACCCGGGTGCGTCAGGAGAATTTGCGCCATCGCGCCAGCTATATTCTGGTGCTCGATGAGGCCGGGCGCGTGCTGGTGCAGCGGCGTACCCTGAGCAAGGATTTCTGTCCCGGCATGCTGGATGCCTGCGCCGGTGGTGTGGTGACCACGGGGGAGGCGATGGAGCCCTCCGCCCGGCGCGAGCTGGCCGAGGAGTTGGGGATCCGTGATGTGCCCCTGCACGACTTCGGCACCTTCTACGCCGAGGGGGAGGCGAGCGGGGGAGGCTATCGGGTCTGGGGCGGTCTGTTCAGTTGCCATTATCAGGGGCCGCTGCAACTCCAGGCGGAGGAGGTGAGCGAGGTGCACTGGATGAGTCTGGCCGAGATAGCCGAGCGGGCCGATGAATTCACCCCGGATTCATTGCTCGCCATCGCCACCTGGCAGGCGCGGCGCCCGGCATAAGGCAGAGGTTCTGGCTGCCGAATTCACGTTGAATTTTCTGCTGACATTGCCATCAGGCAGGTGCGACGACACGGGCGAGTCGGTGTCGTCTCTTTTCTGGTTGGAGTAGACTGGGCCTCTTTCAATCACTTAAGGACGAGACATCATGATCACGGTCGGTCAATCCCTGCCCGCAGGGGAATTTACCTTCATCACCGCCGAGGGCAAGCAGGTGAAGGATACCCAGGCCCTGTTTACCGGCAAGCGAGTGGTGCTGTTCGCGGTGCCGGGCGCCTTCACCCCCACCTGCTCCAACGCCCATCTGCCCGGTTATGTGGTGTTGGCGGACGAGTTCAAGGCCAAGGGGGTCGATGCCCTCTATTGTCTCTCGGTCAACGATGCCTTCGTGATGAAGGCGTGGCAGGCGGCCCAGAATGCCGACGCCATCACCATGCTGGCGGATGGGGACGGCAGCTGGACCCAGGCGCTTGGCCTTGCCAAGGAGACAGGCGCCTTCGGCGGCCTGCGTGCCCAGCGCTTTGCCCTGATCGCCAATGATGGCGTGGTCGAGCAGCTGTTCGTGGAGGCCCCCGGCAAGTTCGAAGTGTCTGATGCGCAGAGTCTGCTGGCCGCGTTGTGAGATGTTAATCATTGTTTGATTTCATCTTGAAATAGCAAGGCGGCTCGATACACTGAGGCCGCGTTTGGATGGAGCCAGGCTAGCCGCCTGGCTCTCGTGTTTGCAGTCGATGAGATGGAAGAATATGACCCTGGCTTTTGTTGCCCTGATTGCCGGACTGGCGTTGCTGGTCTGGAGTGCGGATAAATTTGTGGACGGTGCAGCCGCCACCGCTCGTTATGCCGGCATGCCGCCGCTGCTGATCGGTATGGTGATCATCGGTTTTGGTACCTCGGCCCCCGAGATGGTGGTCTCGGCCCTGGCATCCATGCAGGGTAACCCGGGCCTGGCCCTGGGCAATGCCTATGGCTCCAACATCACCAACATCGCCCTCATTCTCGGACTGACAGCCCTCATCAGCCCTATTGCCGTCTCCTCTCAGGTGGTGCGCAAGGAGATCCCCATACTGCTCGGCATCACCCTGCTGACCGGTGCCTTGCTCATCGATGGTCACCTGGGGCGTAGCGACGCCCTCATTTTGGGTGGCGTCTTCATCGGGCTGCTTGGCTGGTCCATCTGGACCGGGATCAAAGGGAAGGGAGACGCCCTGGACGCCGACGTGAATGTGGAGATCGACAGCGAAGCCATGCCGCTCAAGAAGGCCATCTTCTGGTTGATCGTGGGCCTGGTACTCCTGGTGGGCGCTTCCCGCCTGTTGGTGTGGGGTGCGGTGACCATAGCCCAGGCATTTGGCATCAGCGATCTGGTCATTGGCCTGACCATAGTGGCGGTGGGTACCTCGCTGCCGGAGCTGGCCTCCTCCCTGATGGCCATCAAGAAGAAGGAACATGACCTGGCGCTTGGCAACGTGCTCGGCTCCAACCTGTTCAACACCCTGGCCGTGGTCGGCATCGCCGCCGGCATAGCGCCCCTGGATGTGGATCCGGCGGTGCTCTCCCGCGACTGGAGCCTGATGATGGGGCTGACCCTGCTGCTGCTGGTGATGTGCCTGGGCCGCAAGGGACAGGGCCGCATCAACAGGGTGGAAGGAGGTATCTTGCTCTGCATCTTCGTCGCCTATACCGGTTGGCTGTTGACCAGCCAGTTCTGATAATGGCATGACAAGACAAACAAGAAGGGGAGCCAATGGCTCCCCTTCTCTATGCAACTCTCGTGGTCAAACCGTTCAGGCCACCGCCACCAGTTTCTGCTTCTGGGCGCTGTCCAGAATGAGGATGCTCGCCTTGGGGAAGAAGTTGAAGGTGGAGGCCGACGCCCAGGTGTAGGCCCCCATCACCCGGCCCACCACCAGCTCGCCGATGGCCAGATCCGGCAGCATAATGCCGTCGCGAATGACGTCCACGCTGTCGCAGGTGGGGCCGGAGAGCACGGCATTGTGCAGCGGGCCCTGGGCATAGGGGGTGCTCACCGGGTAGGTGACGTGGTCATAGAGCTGACCGTTGTAGCTGCCGTAAAGGCCGTCATCCAGGTAGTACCAGATCTTGTCACCGCGGTGGGCCTTGCCCATCACGCTGGACACCGAGGTCATGGCCGGTGCGCTGATGAAACGGCCCGGCTCGGCAATTTTCTGCACGGTGGCGGGCAACTTGGCGAGTGCCTCGCGGATCGGGGCGCAGAAGCCGTCGATGTCGAACTCGCCGCCCTCATAATCCACCGGGAAACCGCCGCCGATGTCCAGCACCCAGGGCTTGAGGCCAAGATCCCAGGCCTGCTCCATGATCTCGCGGCAGGCATCGATGGCCTGCACATGGCGACGGGCGTGGGGCACCTGGGAACCGACGTGGAACGACAACCCCATCACCTTGATCCCCTTGGCCTGGGCCAGTTGCAGCAGCGGCAGTGCCTGCTCCGGGGTGCAGCCGAACTTCTTGGAGAGATCGACCTTGGTCTCGGGATTCGGGAAGCTGACGCGCAGCAGCAGCTTGACCTCGTCCTTGTAGGGCAGGAATTTCTCCAGCTCCAGCGGGTTGTCATAGACAAACACGGTGCAGCCGAATTCCAGCGCATAACGGATGTCGCTGTCGCGCTTGATGGGATGGGTGTGAATGCAGCGTCCCGGACGAACCCCTTGGCTGCGCACCAGATCCACTTCGCCATTGGTGGCCAGATCGAAACAGGCCCCCTCTTCCTTCAAGACAGAGACCACAGCCTCATGGGGCAGGGGCTTGAGTGCATAATGCAAGCGCACATCGGGCAGGGCGGCGGCCAGGGCCCGATACTGTTTGCGGACGGCTGCCTTGTCGAGCAGCAGCAGGGGGGAGCCAAATTGTTCAACCAGCTGACGGTAATCTTGTGCGACCAGGGTCTCGTTCATTCTCTTTTGATCATCCTTAGGGGGCGTGATATGCCCAAGCCATATGCGATTGAACCGGCGACGGCCGGCTCAGGCGAGTGGTCCGGAGGGACCGACCAGGCACAATGCATAAGTCCCTTGCAAAGTGCTTAGTTATGCGCGGGATTATCGACTTATTGAGTTTGTGTGCAAGCATTTTGATTGGATATGTTGGCAAGTATTTCTGGTCGAGACGAAACATCATCTTGATATGGGGCAGTCTGCGTCTTTTGGTGTGCGTCATCATCAGACAAAACTTCATAACCTATTGATATTTAAAGAACATTTAACATGTTTTTCGCTGACGGTCGGGACAGAAAAAAATGGCGTGGAGTCCGGCCGAGTGGGAGACAGCTCACATTTTTTGGATTAACATGCCCGCTTCCTAATCCAAACTAGTTCGGATGAAGGTAGCAGGAGAGCGATGGGGGACCATCCACCGAAGAAGTGAATCTTTCAGGTACCGGGCAACCGGTGTGGACTGCTACTGGACGATACTCTGGAGAGACCCGTTAGATCGGGCGCCGAAGGAGCAAGGCACCATGACGACCCGCAAGGGCAGGCTGGCGCCGGAAACTCTCAGGCAAAAGGACAGAGGGGATGGGATGGTTGTACCTGAGCTTGGAACTGTTCACGATCTGTCACGAGAGGTCGTCAGCAAGGTAAAGAGCAGCGCAGGAACCGGAGTGTATGTGAATACATGAGGCTTCCGAGCAGCGTATGAGCCTTGATCACGGCCTCGCAGTAAGAGTGTGAACACGTTCTTGGCCTGCATCCGATCGCCTTTGGGGATCGCGACACCTATGGGAAGATCATCCTTCTCCTCCTTAATCATTGTTTTTTAAGGAGGATGCATGTCATCAATTCAATCGGCGCTCGCCGCCATCGATAGCTTTGTCTGGGGTCCACCCCTGCTGATCCTGCTGGTCGGGACCGGTATCTATCTTACCCTGCGATTGGGTCTGCTTCAGGTCGTGCGCTTGCCGCTCGCCCTGCGTCTGGTCTTTGGCCGCGATCAGGGTCAGGGCAAGCAGGGGGATGTCTCCAGCTTCGCCGCGCTCTGCACAGCCCTCTCTGCCACCATTGGTACCGGCAACATCGTCGGGGTTGCCACCGCCATCAAGCTGGGCGGTCCCGGTGCCCTGTTCTGGATGTGGATGGCGGCGCTGTTCGGCATGGCTACCAAGTACGCCGAGTGCCTGCTGGCGGTCAAATACCGGGAGCAGGATGCCAACGGCCAGATGGCTGGGGGCCCCATGTACTATCTGGAGAAGGGGCTCGGCTCCAAACCGCTCGCCAAGCTGTTCGCCCTGTTCGGCATAGGCGTCGCCTTCTTTGGCATCGGCACTTTCCCCCAGGTCAACGCCATCTCCGACGCCATGAGCCTTTCCTTCTCGGTGCCCCGTGAAGCGACTGCCGTGGTGCTGACCCTGATCGTGGCGCTGGTGACCCTGGGGGGCATCCAGTCCATCTCCAGCGTGTCGAGCAAGGTGGTGCCCTTCATGGCCATCTTCTACATCCTCGCCTGCGCCGGGGTACTGGTGAACAACGCCGGCGCCTTGCCCGATGCTGTCATGCTGGTGATCGAGAGCGCCTTTACCGGCCATGCGGCCACCGGCGGCTTCGTCGGTGCCGGCATCATGCTGGCGATCCAGTCCGGGGTGGCGCGCGGGGTCTTCTCCAACGAGTCGGGGCTGGGCTCTGCGCCCATAGCCGCAGCTGCGGCCAAGACGGACTCCTGCGTGGAGCAGGGGCTGGTTTCCATGACCGGCACCTTCATCGACACCATCATCATCTGCACCATGACCGGCCTGACCCTGGTGGTGACCGGAGTGTGGAGCGGGGACTTGAGCGGCGCCGCCATGACCAGCCAGGCCTTTGCCCAGGGGCTGGATGCCCACATAGGCCAGTATCTGGTGAGCATAGGGCTCTTGTTCTTCGCCTTTACCACCATCCTCGGCTGGAACTACTACGGCGAGCGCTGCACCGAGTACCTGTTCGGGGTCAAGGCGATCAAGCCCTACCGCATCGTCTATCTGGCGCTGGTGGCGAGCGGTGCCTTCCTTCATCTGGATATGATTTGGCTCTTGGCCGATATCGTCAACGGTCTGATGGCGGTACCCAACCTCATTGGCCTCATCGGCCTGCGTCATGTGGTGATCGCCGAGACCCGGGCCTACTTCAGTCGGGACCGGGACAGCGATACGGAGTCCGAGCCCGAGCCGCAGACGGCCTGAACTCCTCCACTCGTTTCACGTTCGCCTTGAAAAGAACAAGCCACGACTCGAGTCGTGGCTTTTTTGTGCGCAGCGCTATTTCTATGGACGGGCCTGTTCCTTCTCCCTCCGGGGGGCATCAGGGTGAGGGCATCGGACTCTCCGTCAGCAGTCGCGCCAGCCGCCCTCGTACTCTCTCCACTAGCGCCTCCTCGCTCCTCTGCCAATGGATCTGCTGCGCCAGCGTGGTGGAGGTTCCTGTCATAAAGCGCAGTTCGCCGCCCGCCAGTTCGTAGAAGCGGCTCGCCATCCGGGTACCTTCGTCCACGTCTCCCGCCACCAGCAACATGGCCTGGGCCAGCACGGCGCCTTGGTGATCCTGCCCTGGCGCCAGCCAGCGCTGGGCGGTGCCGGTTACCTTGCGACCCCCGATCACCAGATTGTACTGGCCGTCGCAAAAGGATCCGGGCACGAAGTCGTAGTTTCCCGTCAGGCCGTATTCGCCCAGCAGGGCCAGCAGCGGCGCCCCCAGCAGATGGTAATAGTGGCCAAGATCAGTGGTGGTGCGGGGCAGCAGCAGGGATAGGTTGAGGATGCCCGCCCCGTGGGGCACGGCGGTGCCGCCGCTGTCACGCACAAATACGGGCCAGCCTTCGGTGGCGAGCTGTTCGCAGGCGGCTGCGTAACGGGGAAGTCGGGTGTCTTTGCGGGTGACGATAAGGCACTGGGGCGCCTGCCAGAGGTGAGCGCGGGGCTGGCCATCATGGGCGCATTCTCGTAGCCAACGCTGCTCCTCGGCCAGTATCTGATCCGGGGTGTAGTTGGTGGGCAGGGAGGAAAGCAGGGTATAGGTCATGAAGGGCATCCTGAGCAGAGGCTGCCCAGCACAGTACCCGTGACGGAGGAGGAGGTAAAGCCCCGCACGGCGGGGCTTTACCTGTTCGCTCTGGAGAGCGTCAGGCCTGTGCGGCGCGGTGCTTGGGCAGCAGCAGGTTCATCAGGATAGCGGTGAGGCCGCCGGTGGCGACGCCGTAGGAGAGCACGCTCCTGGCCAGCTCCGGCAGGTGTTGCAGCACTTCAGGCACCTGAGCCACCCCGAGGCCCATGGCGAGCGACACCGCCAGTATCATCAGGGCGCGGCGGTCCAGCTCCTCGCGGGAGATGATGCGCACCCCGGCGGCGGCGATAGTGCCGAACATCACTATGGTGGCGCCACCCAGCACGGGTTCGGGGATCTGCTGCACCAGGCTGGCCACCGCCGGGAACAGGCCGAGCAGGGCCAGCATGGCGGCGATGAAGAGGCCGACATGGCGGCTGGCGACGCCGGTCAGCTGGATGACGCCGTTGTTCTGGGCGAAGGTGGACATGGGGAAGGTGGAAAAGACCGCCGCCAGCATGGAGTTGGCGCCATCGGCCAGCACGCCCCCCTTGATCCGTGCCATGTAGACGGGCCCGTCCAGGGGCTCGCCCGAGATGTCAGAGGTGGCGGTCATGTCGCCTATGGCTTCCAGCGCCGTCACCACGAAGATGATGGCCAGCGGCACGAACAGCTGCCAGTCAAAGCCGATGCCGTAGTGGAGCGGGAGTGGCACCATGATCAGGGGACCTTCGAAGGTAGGGGGGCTGACCTTGCCCAGCAGCAGGGCGACGGCGTAGCCCGCCAGCATGGCGATCATGATGGCAGAGAGGCGCAGCCAGGGGTTGCGACTGCGCTGCAGCAGCACGATGAGGCCGAGCACCAGCAGGGAGAGAAAGAGGTTGGTGTGGCTGGCGAAGCTGCCATCCGAGAGCGCGGCGTAGCCGCCACCCATGCTGATGAGCCCCACCTTGATCAGGGTCAGGCCGATGAGCAGCACCACTATGCCGGTCACCAGGGGGGTGATGATGCGCTTGACCAGGTGCAGGAAGCGGCTCATCACGACGATGGTGAGGGCGGCCACCAGCATGGTGCCGAACAGGGTGCCCAGCAGATCGTCGGTGGGCATGGCGGCCTGCTTGAGAGCGAGGCCGGAGGCGATGATGGGGCCGAGGAAGTTGAAGCTGGTGCCTTGCACCGAGAGCAGACCCGAGCCGAGGGGACCGAAGCGGCGGGTCTGGATGAAGGAGGCGATGCCGGACATCACCAGGGACATGGAGACGATGTAGCGGGTGTCGGCGGCCGGGAGGCCGAGGGCATTGGCGATGATAAGGGGCGGGGTAATGATGGCGACAAACATGGCGAGCATGTGCTGCAGGGCGGCGAACAGGGTCTGGGGCAGGGGCGGAACCTCGTCGATGCCGTAGATCAGTTCACTGTGGGCTCGCCTGGGGGGATGGGTCTCGGGAGTCGCGCGCACGGCGGCAGCCTGTTCCATAAATACCTCGAAGTGTGTGGGGAGGGGGAGAAAATTGGACGCTATTTTAGTGGTTGAACGGGGGCTGACCAGCGCTAATTGGAGTGATAAAGGTTTATTTTTTGATGGGTTGAAACGTTTGCGCGCGGCGATTATGATCCGCCGGTTTGTGTGAGGCAGTTCTCGTTATAAATAGGGGGCAGGCTGATGCATACCGGCAGGGTCGGTGTAGAATGAGCCCTCAGTTGTAAAATGGAGGCTCTGGATGCTGAAGCTGTCGGAGTTCTGGAGTGCCCGTGCCCACTCCGAAGATTTCACCCTGACCCGCATGGGCTTTATGACAGTGCGTCTTCGGCTGCTCACCTGTCTGCTGATGGTGGGCTTGCCCGCCTGGGCGCTGGTGGACTGGCTGACCCTGCCCGCCACCCAGTTTGACGAGCTGTTTCAGGTTCGGATCTTCTGCCTGCTGGCCCTCTCTCCGCTCATCCCCCTCTCCTATCTCATCCACTTCAGACGCGAACGCATGAAGCTGGCGCTGGGCTATCTGATGGCGGTGATGATGCTCTTCTCCCTCATCTGTCTGCACAGTTTCGGGACGGATCAGGAGTTGCAGGCGGGTTACATGGCGTTCCCCTATCTGCTCATCAGCCTGTTTGCCATCTTCCCTATCCCGCTCTCTCTCAGTCTGCAACTGGCAGGCGGCATCCTGATCACCATGCTGGCCGGCAACTGGCTGCTGGTGGGTCAGTCGCTCCTGAGCGTGCAGACCCTCAATCAGGTCTGGCTGCTGGGGTTGTTCACCGTGGCGAGTGCCTGGGTGCAGTGCGGCCAGCTCAACATGCTGCTGCAGCTCTACCGGGAGTCCACCACGGACGAACTGACCGGCATGATGAACCGTCGCCTGCTGATGAAGCAGCTCGAGAAGGCCAGGGTCAGCATGATCCGCAAGCAGGCTCCCTTTGCCGTGCTGCTGCTGGATCTGGACAGATTCAAGCGCATCAACGACAGCTTCGGCCATCTGGCGGGGGACGCCGTGCTGAAAGAGGTGGCGGCGACCCTGGCGGAGCAGCTGGAGCCCGGCATGGTGCTCGGTCGCTACGGTGGGGAGGAGTTTGCCATCCTGCTGCCCAACTGCGCCGAGCTGGCCCAGGCGAAGCGGGTCGCCGAACGACTGCGGGTGGCGGTGGAGGCGCGGCTGGTGAAGAGCCCGACCTCGGATGAACTGCTGGAGGTGACGGTGAGCATAGGCCTGACCCTGGCTCTGCGCGGGGAGGGGGTCGAGGAGCTGCTCAACCGAGCGGACGAGTGCCTCTACATGGCCAAGATGGCGGGTCGCAACTGCGTGGTGGGCGAACTGGCGAAGACGCCGGGCAAGCCCACCAAGACGGATGCCGCCTGAAGGCGGCATCTTGTCGGAGGGATTGCGATCTCAGCTCAGTCGGTACTTGCCTGACAACTGCTGGGCCAGCAGTTTGAACATGTTGAACACCGCCATGGTCTTGCCGGTCGGGGTGCCGTCCTCGGCCAGGAAGAATTCCCCCTTGAACACCAGGATCTCCCCCTTCTGCTCCACCGAATCGGCGCGCATGCCGTGGATGAAGTCTTCGTGGTCCTTGATGATGCCGTTGGCCATCTCCAGCAGGGCAGTCTCGGTGATCAGCTCTTTTTCTGGTTGCATGTGCGTCTCCTTAAACGACTACTGGCAGGGCGTGGTGTCCCCGCCGCTGATTGAAGAGGAGGCCAGCATACTGCAAACCGGGATTTTCTGTCATTGATATGACCCCGCTTTTTGCCCTGCCAGCAACGTCACCCCATCACCAGATTCTTGAGCCAGTGACGCTGGCGGATCCTGCGTTGCACCAGCAGTACCTTGGAGAGCTCCTCCAGCAGTACCACGGCCACCACCCAGGAGAGGGGCCAGCCCAGCAGGCTGACCGCCGCCCAGGCGAGCGGCAGGCCGATGCACCACATGCCGACGATGTCGATGAAGATGCTGTAGTTCACATCCCCGCCCGAGCGCAGTACCCCGACGATGCCCACCATGTTGAACACCTTGAGCAACATGCCGAGGCACATGATGGCAAGCACCTGACCCGCTTCCCCCATCAGCTCGCCCGGCAGGTTGCCGACCCACAGCAGCAGGTTGGTCTGCAGCAGCCAGACGGCTATCCCCACCAGCAGGGCGCCAATGGGGGCGAGCAGCAGGAACAGCTGGGAGTGCTGCCAGGCCTCCTCATACTCCTCGGCCCCGAGCCGGTGGCCGAGCAGGGTGGAGCAGGCCACCGCCAGCCCGAAGAAGAGGGAGATAAGGATGCTCTCGAGCGTCCCCAGCGTGGTCATGATGGCCAGGGAGTCTGTGCCGAGGTGCGCGTAGAGGAAGCCGTAGAGCAGCATCCCGAAAGCCCAGAGTCCGTCGTGCAGCAGCAGCGGCAGGGCGATCAGGGTGAAGCGCACCACCTCCTTGCGCCGAAAGGCGTCCCACCAGTCCTGTTTGCGCGGCACCAGGCGGGGCTCCTGGCGCCACACATAGATCAGCAGCAGCGTGGTCTGCAGCAAGCGTGAGAGAGTGGTGCCCCAGGCCGAACCGGCTACGCCCATCGCCTCGAAGCCGAAGTGACCGAAGATGAGGGCGTAGTTGAGGATGACGTTGGCGATGATGGCAATGATACCGATCCGGGTGGGAGCGGCGGCATTACCGACCGAGCGCAGCGCCGCCTCCAGTGGCACGACGATGGCGGTGCAGAGGATAGTAGCGCCGGTGATCATCAAAAACTCGTCTGCGAGGGCGCGCAGCGCGGGATCCTGGCTGGCAAAGCCGAGCACGCTGCCCGGCGAGAGCACATAGACCAGGGCAAACGGCAGGCTCACCAGCAGGGCGCCCACCAGCGCCAGCGCCAGGGAGCGGCGTACCCCGGCCAGCTCACCGCGACCGTAATACTGTGCTGCCAACACCGAGACCCCGCCCGAGAGCCCCGCTATCACCAGCAGGTTGAAGAAGAAGACCCGGTTACCCAAGCCGACCGCCGCCACCGCCGTGGTGCCAAGCTGGCTCACCATCATGATGTCGATGAGACCGAGCAGGGAGAACATCATGGACTGCAGCGACACCGGCAGGGCCAGTCGCCACAGTCGGGTCATGAACTCACGGTCGGTGGTTTGTTTTAAAATCGCTTGCCAATAACTCATTTATGTTGACCGGGTATGTGAAAATCAAGGTTTGTCATGGGTATGATAGGGTCTGGCGCGGGTGGCTTCACTGTGAGTACCTCTCCGCTTTCTTGTTCAAAACTATCCTGTTGAGGTGTTATGGCATTTGTCAGCGAGTGTCTTGAGATAGCCCCCGGCTGCGAGGAGCGGATGCTGGGGCGCGAAGGCTTGCCGTTGTTGGGGGAGGCGGGCATCTTCCTGACCGGCCTCTCCCGCTTGCGGGATCACTACCTCATTCGCCGCAATCGGCCCGAGTTCCACATCCTGATGATGAGCCACGACCAGGGAGGGGCCCTGCTGACGGATCAGGGGGAGCAGCCCATCCCCGCGGGCTCGCTCATCTTCCTGCCGGCGGCCGTGCCCGGTGGCTTGCGGCTCACCGGCGAGCACTGGCAGATCAGCTGGATTTTGCTGGACGACGTGCCGCGTTGGCAGCACCTGCACCGGCTTGGCCATCGCATCTGGCAGGGGGAGGAGGGGGATCAGCTCTATCATCTGCTCAGCCTGATGCAGGGGGAGGGGGTGAGATCCCCCTTGCAACCCCAGTTGCTGAGCCTGCTGCTGGCCTTGCTGGACAGGACCCTGCAAGGGGAGGTGCGCGGCACTCCGGAGCTGCGCTTGCAGGCGCTGTTTCGCCGGGTGGAGGCGCGCCTTGATGAGCCCTGGAGCGTGGTCCTGCTCGCCAGCCAGATGGCCTGCTCTGTGCCCCATCTGCATCGACTCTGCCAGCAGCTGTTTGGCATGGGACCCATGGCGAAGGTGACCGAGCTCAGAATGAACAAGGCGCGTCAGTTGCTGCTCTATACCAATTGGCCCCTCGGTGAGCTGGCCAGCCGGGTCGGTTACAGCGACGGCGCGAACTTTGCGAACCGCTTTCGCCGCCTCACTGGTCAGACCCCCGGCGCCTTTCGTCGCCTGGGTCGCAAACCTGTTGCCACGGATGTGCAAACCCTTTGAAATTGTTGGTCCAAGCCCATAGGATCGACGGGCCACACAGTCAAGGTACAGATCCATGTTTGAAGATAATAATCAGAAACGCCCCCTCTATATTCCCTACGCCGGTCCTGCCCTGCTGGAGACCCCGCTGCTCAACAAGGGCAGCGCCTTCACCAGCGAGGAGCGCAGCAGCTTCAATCTGGAAGGCCTGCTGCCCCAGAACATCGAGACCATCGAAGAGCAGGCCGAACGCGCCTATCGCCAGTTCATGGCGTTTGGCAACGACATGGACAAGCACATCTATCTGCGCAACATCCAGGACACCAACGAGACCCTGTTCTATCGCCTGCTGACCAACCATCTGACCGAGATGCTGCCGGTCATCTACACCCCGACCGTGGGCAAGGCGTGCGAGGAGTTCTCCAACATCTACCGCCGTGCCCGCGGCCTCTTCATCTCCTATCCGGACAAGGACAGGATCGATGACATGCTGCAGAACGCCACCAAGCAGAACGTCAAGGTGATCGTGGTCACCGACGGCGAGCGGATCCTGGGCCTCGGTGACCAGGGCATCGGTGGCATGGGCATCCCCATCGGCAAGCTGTCGCTCTACACCGCCTGCGGCGGCATCTCCCCCGCCTACTGCCTGCCGGTGGTGCTGGACGTGGGCACCAACAACCAGCAACTGCTCAATGACCCCTTCTATATGGGCTGGCGTCATCCGCGCATCTCGGGTGAGGAGTACGACGAGTTCGTCGATGCCTTCATTCAGGCGGTCAAGCGCCGCTGGCCCGAGATCCTGCTGCAGTTCGAAGACTTTGCCCAGGGCAATGCCACCCCGCTGCTCAACCGCTACAAGGACGAGCTGTGCTGCTTCAACGACGACATCCAGGGCACGGCCGCCGTGACGCTCGGCAGCCTGATCGCCGCCTGCAAGGCCTCGGGGGCCAAGCTCTCCGAGAAACGGGTCGCCTTCCTCGGCGCGGGCAGCGCCGGTTGCGGCATCGCCGAGCAGATAGTGGCGCAGATGAAGGCCGAAGGGCTGAATGATGCGGAGGCCCGTGGTCGGGTGTTCATGGTGGACCGCTTCGGCCTCATCACCGACAAGATTCCCAACCAGCTCGACTTCCAGCGCAAGCTCTCCCAGCCGCTCGAGCGGATCAAGGAGTGGCCGGTGGGGGACAACATCTCCCTGCTGGAGGTGATGGAGCACGGTCGTCCCGACATCCTGATCGGGGTTTCCGGCCAGCCTGGCCTGTTCACCGAAGAGGTGGTCAAGACCATGCACAAGCACTGTGCTCGTCCCATCATCTTCCCGCTCTCCAATCCCACCTCCCGGGTGGAGGCGACGCCGGCCGACCTCATCCGCTGGACCGACGGCCAGGTGCTGGTGGCCACCGGCAGTCCGTTCGCGCCGGTGGAGTACAAGGGCAAGCGCTACGTCATCGCCCAGTGCAACAACTCCTTCATCTTCCCGGGGATAGGCCTTGGCGTCATCGCCTCCGGCGCCACCCGGGTGACCGACGCCATGCTGATGTCCGCCAGCCGGGCGCTGGCGGAGTGCTCGCCCCTGGTGAAAGGAGAGGAGGGCTCCTTGCTGCCGGATCTGGCGGATATCCATCGGGTCTCCCGCTACATCGCCAAGATGGTGGCCAAGACCGCCATGCTGCAGGGCAAGGCGGTACAGACCCCGGATGATGTGATAGATCAGGCCATCGAGGCGAATTTCTGGCGCCCGGAATACCGCCGGTATCGTCGCACGTCGTTCTGATCGAAGGCGCTGCAAAAAGCAGAAGGGATGCGCAAGCATCCCTTTTTTTGTGCACGGCAGAGGCGGATGAGGGGTTATTGTGCCGGTTGCTCGGCAGCGGGTTCGGCCGCGGGCTCGGTGGCCGCTGGTGCGGCGGCCTGCACGCCGGTCACCCGGATCTCGACCCGGCGATCCGGGGCCAGGCAGTCGATGAGGGCAGCCCGGGCCTTGACGGCATCACACTGGGTGCCGGTCACCGGGTTGCTCTCGCCATTGCCCTGGATGCTCACCTTGTCGGCGGGCAGCCCCTTGCCGATGAGGAAGTCGGCCACGGTGCGTGCACGGGCTTCGGACAGCGCCTGGTTGTTGGCGTCCGAGCCGATGCGGTCGGTATAGCCCATCACCATTGCGTTGCCGTCCTTGGGCTTGACGTCGACGATCTGCTGGTAGAGGTCGTCCAGCGCGGCCATGCCTTCCGGCTTGAGCTCCGCCTTGCCAAAGGCAAACAGCACGTCCGAGCTCAGGTTGAAGGTCTGATCCACCGGCTCGGGGGCCGGCGGCGGGGCCACCACCATGGGGGCCGCCACCGGCAAGGCGGCTACGGTGCGGTTGGGGTGCAGTACCAGCTCTATGGTGGCGGTGCTGATGTCGCTGACCCAACGTTGGGTGCCGCTGCCCACCTTGTCGTTGTCCGAGTCATCCCCCACCCGCACCATGTAGCGATAACGGGCCTGGATGTCGATCCAGTCGTGCAGCCTGGCGGTCATGCCGAGCCCGGCCAGCGGCGCCAGGTTGTCCTCGCTGCCGTTGATGGACTTGACGCTGTAGAGGTAACCGCCCCCCTCGGCGAACACCGAGAAGATGTCGTTCAATGGCAGGCGACCCAGGATCGACAGGGTTGCCCCCTGATTGCTGAACTCGTGACCATTGACGTCCCAGTCACCGCCCGACAGATAGCCCAGTTCTGCCCCCAGGTTTTCGGTGAAGTTGTAGCCGGCGAAGGCGTTGTACGCGGTGTCGTCGTTGCTGACATCCTTGCTGAAGTCATCGAGATCATGGGCCCATGCCCAGCCCGCCCCCGCCCCTATATACCAGTCATGGACAGGTGCCGCCTGTGCCGCTCCCGTCGCCAATGCCAATGCAATCCATACCGGTTTCAGTCTTATGTTCATCGCGTTTCCTCGTCGATGTTGGGTGTTATAGGGCTCCCAGCCCTTTGTTATGTATAACCAACATTATGTATAGGCCATATGAGACGTTTAACCACTTAAGTGGCGACCCTGTATGGAAAATCTGTGAGGAGGATGACAACTATTTGGTCCCCGTGAGAGGGTGTGGAGGGCGGTGCAACGAATAAAAAAAGGGGCCGAGTGGCCCCTTGTTTTGCTGCGGGTTGACCGCTTACTGTTGCACTTCCTGTACGCCGGTGACGCGCACTTCGACGCGGCGATCCGGTGCCAGGCAGGCGATCAGCTGGTTCTTGCCCTTGACGCCGTCACACTGGGTGCCGGTGACCGGATTGGCTTCACCACGGCCCTCGATGGCGACCTTGCCTGCCGGCAGACCCTTGCCAACCAGGAAGTCGGCCACGGTGCGAGCACGGGCTTCGGACAGCTTCTGGTTGTAGGCGTCAGAACCGATACGGTCGGTGTAACCCACCACCACGGCGCTGCCATCTTTTGGCTGAACGTCGACGATCTGCTGATACAGGGTGTTGAGGGCGGCAGTGCCTTCCGGCTTCAGGGTGGACTTGCCGAAGGCAAACAACACGTCAGAGCTCAGGGAGAAGCTCTTGTCGACCATGACGGGCTCGGGGGCCGGCTCGGGAGCCGGTGCGGCTACAGGTGCCACATAGGCTTTGCGGTTCGGGTGCATCACCAGTTCCAGGGTGGTGACGCTCATGTCGGTCTTCCAGGTCTTCTGATCGTCACCCAGATCCCAGATGTAGCGATAGCGAGCCTGCAGGTCGAGCAGATCGGTGAGCTTGGCGCTCAGGCCCAGACCGGCCAGCGGCGAGGTGCCGTTGTCGCTGTCACCGTTGCCGTTGACGTGGTTGAAGTAGGCACCGCCTTCTGCGAACACGGAGAAGATGTCGTTCATGGGCAGGCGGGCGATACCGGACAGGGTCCCCCCTTGGGTCTTGAAGTCGACGCCGTCGACGCCACCCTTGCCGGCATAGAGATAGCCCAGCTCGGCGGCAAAGTTTTCGGTGAAGTTGTAGCCGCCGAACAGGGAGATCGCGGTGGCGTCCTTGTCGGCATCCAGACCGAAGGAGTCCAGGTCATGGCCATAAGCCCAACCTGCACCCATACCTGTGTACCAGTCATCGGCCGCCTGGGCGGTGGACGTTCCCATGGCTGCAATAGCCAGAGCAATCAGGGTTGGAGCCATTTTCATTTTCATCATTTTATCCTCGTTGAGTTGCCGTGCTACGGGCGTACTGCGCACTCTTTGTTATACCGATCGCAGATGACATTTCATGATGCGATTCCGTGACCTGGTCACGGACGGCTTGAATAAAAAATGGATGGTAACCTGGATTCTCATGAAGCTGTTTCTCCATGGACAACTAACCGGGCAATGGGGACTTTTAATAGTTCATCCAATGTCTTACAAGCGTTGCTACTGTATTCTTTTGAATCGGCTTGATCAAGTTTCTGGTCAGATATGCAGCGCTGGCGCGACGGGGCGCGGCCTGATCAGAGAGGGGGGCGGGGAGGGCGTGATGAGACAGAGGGTGACGTTTGAGGCGACAGACATGCAAAAGGGGATGCCGTGGCATCCCCTTTTCGCGTTATCTGAACGGAGTCAGATTACTGCTGAACTTCCTGTACGCCGGATACGCGTACTTCTACGCGACGATCCGGGGCCAGGCAGGAGATCAGCTGAGCCTTGGCGGTTACGCCGTTGCACTTGGTGCCGGTAACCGGGTTGGCTTCGCCACGACCTTCGATGGCAACCTTGCTGGCAGCCATACCTTTGCTGACCAGGAAGTTGGCAACGGTGCGGGCACGGGCTTCGGACAGCTTCTGGTTGTAAGCGTCGGAACCGATGCGGTCGGTGTAACCAACGACAACGGCGTTACCGTCTTTCGGCTGGAACTCGACGATCTGCTGGTACAGAGCGTTCAGGGCTTCCACGCCTTCGGCCTTCAGGCTGTCTTTGCCAAAGGCAAACAGCACGTCGGAGTTCAGGGCGAAGTTCTTCTCAACGATCTGCGGAGCAGGAGCCGGAGCTTCTTCAACAACAGGAGCCGGAGCCGGTGCTACGTAGGAAGTACGGAACGGGTGGTAAACGGCTTCCAGGGTCGCAACGCTCTGGTTGGACTTGTAGCGTACGTTGTCGGCGTGCAGGTCAGCCACGTCCCACATGTAGCGGTAACGAGCTTGCAGATCCAGCGCGTCGTTCACCTTGTAGGTCACACCGGCACCGGCCAGCGGGGATACCTTGGTATCGCTGGTGCCCATACCGTCGGTGTGGCCCCAGTAGGCGCCAGCTTCACCGAACAGGGAGAAATCGTTGCCCAGCGGCAGACGAGCGATACCGGACAGGGTGGCACCCTGGCTCTCGTAACGGTTGCCATCGGTGTTGCCACGGCCGGTGTACTGGTAGCCCAGCTCGGAACCGAAGTATTCGTTGAAGTTGTAACCGACGAAGGCATTGGCAGCAGCCGCGTCTTCTTCACCAGTGTTCACGCCTTCGATCTTGTTCAGACCGTTGAAGTGAGTCGCACCGACACCGGCACCGAAGTAGATATCATCAGCGGCGTGTGCAGCAGTTGCACCCATGGCAGCCATGGCGATGGCGATCAGGGAAGGAGCCATTTTCATCATAAAATTAATCCTCGTTGAGATGGCACGTTGTTCACGTGCTTCGCACTTTGTAATTTATGTAAGCTGCTGGCTCTGCCGGGCAACAAGGGTTGCGCCGAGCAGGGATCCTAGATCCATCCAGGAGGCACGTTATCTGGGTGCACAAGTGTGCGAGTTGCGCTATCGAGAGCGCATACTTCGCCACGAACAGCCGATGTCATTCCGATGACGTGGCGCACTTTATGCTCATTTCAAAACATGATCAAGCTCACAGATAATCTGTGGGGCAGATTGTGTCGTATGGATAACTGGCTGTTTATCTGGATTTATTAGTGATCCAAGTAGGCGCGATGCAGCTTTCTCTCAAGCTTCATATAGGCCTCAGCCCAAGCGTGCTGCGGGGTGGCGATGGCGGCCCTGGTCGCGAAAACCGCGAGATAGTCGGCCTCAGTTGCTTCGCACAGCAAGGGTGTGAAGCTGAGTAAATAATGGCGGGCGAGATAGGGGTCCAGGGGCCAGATATTGAGGATGGCCCTGGCGACCGGCTGAATCGCGGCTGAACAGATGAAATGTTGATGACCGGCGTCCAGCCACTGGGCCATCTCGCGCAGGCCCTGTTCGGGCACCAGTCCACCATCCCCCTTCTCCGTCGACAGTGTCATGCGGTTACCATTGCCAAGCAGCAGGGAGCCATCTTCCAGAAAGATCCCATCGTGGCTGCGCAGAGACAGCGTGGTGGGGTGCTCGAGATAGAGGCTGCACTTGTCCGAGAGGGAAGCCAGCACGGGAGCGGCCTCGCTCTGCATGACGGCGGGTAGCAAGAATGCCTCGGCCCGGGTTTGCTGACCCTGATGGAGCTGGCGGGGGAGGGAATCCGGGTCTGAATCCGGGTGAAGTCGGGAGATGATGCCGGGAAATGCCATGCTGAATACTCTTTAAGGGATAACCGGCGAATTATACGAGTTATGGCCGTGGCAACAATAAAGGTTTCTCTTCGAGACTGTTTACCTGAGGCGACTCTGCGATTACCATCCCCGAGGTTTGTTAGGGTTGTCGTCGAAAGACGCTTATTAAAGATAGAGGCTCGACCATAACGAGTCCGTTCAAAACTGATACACTTGACTACGAGTCGTCGCGAAAAATAAAGGTGGAGTGAATCCGCCGAACGGAGTATGGAACACATGAATTCAAATATCGTAACTGTTGGCAAGAAGATCCGTCAGATCCGCGAAGCGGTTGGCCTGAGCCGTCCCAAGTTTGCCGATCTGCTGGGCGTCCCCCCGACTACCCTGAAGAACTATGAACTGGGTTACCGTGAAGTTGGAGGCGCCTTCCTGGTCGCCCTGGCTCATCACCCGGAACTGCACAAGTTCACCCTCTGGCTGCTGGCCGACAAGAAAGTCGCCGAAATCGGTCAGATCGGTCCGGACGATATTGCCAAGGCTTGATTGCCTGAGCCTTGATAAAAATGCCGCCCGCGAGGCGGCATTTTTTATTTGTCAAAACAGGCATTTATTTAAATAAAGAGTGCGTTGTGTGCTTCATGTGGCGATTTCAACTAAATCACCTTGGCAAGCTGGATTAATCCCCGGAAAATTCCGACCCTTTAATTTCAGGCCCCTGATCCACAAAGCGAGACACGCATGAGCAATACCCTTCCCAAAGCCAGAGATGGCTTTACCAGCACCTTCGGCGTGCTTGCCGCGACCCTGGGCTCGGCGGTCGGCCTTGGCAACATCTGGAAATTTCCCTATCTGACCGGGGAAAACGGGGGCGCCGGTTTTCTGCTGGTTTATGTCATCGCCACCCTGCTGGTGGGGCTGCCGGTGATGATCTCGGAGATCATGCTGGGGCGTCAGGCAAAATCCGACGCGGTGAGCGGGCTTATCAAGCTGGCGCCCAAGGGGCAACCCTGGTGGCTGATCGCGGCCATGGGGGTGACGGCGGCCTTCCTCATCATGTCGTTTTACTCCGAAGTGGCGGCCTGGGTGTTTGCCTACATCTTCAAGGCGGCCAGCGGCGAGATCCTCTCGACCGATCCCGCCGTCACGGGGGCGGCCTTCAATTCGCTCATCACGGATCCCTTGCAGAGCCTGCTCTGGCAGTGGCTGGTGCTGGCACTGATGGGGGGCATATTGCTGATGGGGGTGTCGAAGGGGATAGAGGCCGTCACCAAGCGGCTGATGCCGGTGCTCTTCATCCTGCTGCTGGTGATCGGCATTCGCAGTCTGACCCTGCCCGGGGCGAGCGAGGGACTGAATTTCCTGTTCTCTCCTGATTTTTCCAAGGTCACCGCCGGCGTGGTGCTGACGGCCATGGGGCTGGCCTTCTTCAAGCTCTCCATCGGCATGGGCTGCATGATGACCTATGGCAGCTATTTTCGGGACGATCAGCACATACCGCTCACCACTGTCCGGGTGATGTGCGCCGACCTCTTCGTCTCCATGCTGGCGGGGATCGCCATCTTCCCGGCGGTGTTTGCCTTCGGTTTCGAGCCGACAGCCGGCCCTTCCCTGCTGTTCATCACCATTCCGGCGGTGTTTGCCAGCATACCGTTCGGCCACCTCTTCATGGTGCTCTTCTTCGTGCTCTCCGCCATAGCGGCAACGGGGGCCATGCTCTCCATTCTGGAAGTGCCGGTCTCGGTGCTCTCCGAGCGTTTCCACATGAGCCGAAGAAGGGCGACCCTGATCAACCTGCTGGTGCTGGGGGCGGTCGGATCGACCTGTGCACTCTCCAACAGCACGTTGGCGGACGTGCAGATAGCCGGCAAGACCTTCTTCGATCTGTTCGACTTCGTCTCTTCCAACGTGTTGATGCCCCTTGGCGGTATCTTCCTCTGCCTCTTCGTGGGCTGGGTCTGGGGCTTCGAGCGGATGAAGACGGCGCTGACCAATGGGGGCGAGCTGGAGCTGGCCATCCTCAAGCCGCTGTTCTTCATCATCCGTTACGTGTCGCCGCCGCTCATCCTGATCGTCATGCTCAAGGGACTGGGGCTGTTCTGACCCCGGGATCCGGACAGCAAAAGAGCGCCTGATGGCGCTCTTTTTCATTGGCGTGTCCCGATGGCGCCGTCAGAGTAGGCCGAGTCGGGAGAGCTCCTCCTTGAGCTGATCCAGGTTGCGCTCGACGCAAGCCTCCCCCTCGTTGATGGCATCGCTGGCGCGGTGGAAGTCCATGATGGAGAGGCTGCCAAGGCGCGGACAGAGCTGGATCTCGGGGGGATCCCCGGCCATGCGGGCACGGGTGATCCGCTCCTGCATTATGTTGATGGAGCCTGTCATCACCCCCCACATGCCGGGTGTGCTGGGTTCTCCCCGGCCGAGCCATTGGCTGAAGATCCCTCCCGGGGCGGGTTCGTCCGGCTCGTCTGTCCAGGGCTGATGCAGGTCGGTGTTGAGGTTGACGGCGATCACCACCTCGGCCCCCATGGCCCGGGCTAGGGAGATGGGGACAGGGTTGACTACTGCGCCATCCACCAGCCAGCGGTCATCAACCCGGGTCGGAGTCAGAATGCCGGGCATGCCGCAGGAAGCGCGCACGCACTGGCGCAGGGGCCCCTCTTGCAGCCAGATCTCGCGGCCGGTATCGAGCTCGGTGGCGACGCAGGCGAAGGGCAGCGGCAGGCTCTCGATGGCGGGATCGCCGAGGTGGTTGGCGGCGATGCCAAACACCTTGTCACCGCGGAACAGGCCGCCGGAGAGGGCGGGATCGAGCAACCCCATCACCTGCAAGCGGCTGAAGCCGCGCACCCAGGACTCCAGTTTGTCCAGCTCGCCGGCGGCATAGGCGGCACCGACAAAACTGCCGATGGAGCAGCCGGCCACCAGATCCGGTTTGACACCGAGGCGCTCCAGCGCCCGTATGATGCCGATGTGCGCCCATCCGCGGGCGGCGCCGCTGCCAAGGGCCAGGCCCAGGCGGGGTTTTCGTGCCACAGTGCGTCTCCTGTTGTGAGTTGGGGTTCCAGCTTACTCCTGCTTCTCCTGTGCGTCACCCTGCCAGCCTTCGCTGCGATTGCGGCCATTGGCCTTGGCCTGATAGAGGGCAATATCGGCACGGCGAATGACTTCCTGCAGGCGAACGTCGGGGCCCTGGCGGCAATGGCCCAGGCTGACGGTCACCCTCAGTTCGGGGGCTATCTCGGTCCAGTCGTGTTCCGCAATGCGCAGCCGCAGCTGTTCGGCAAGCTGAGCCAGGGGGAGATCCTTGCCTGTGACCAGCAGCAGAAACTCCTCGCCGCCCCAGCGGATCAGGGTGCAGCCCAGGTCCTGGAGAGGCTGGCAGAGCTGAACCAGACGGATCAGCACCTGATCCCCCACCCCGTGACCGAAGCGATCGTTGACCAGCTTGAAGTGATCGCAGTCGAACATGATGGCGCCTATGTGGCGGCTGCCTGCCAGTATGTGGCGGCGCTCGAAGGCATCGAAGTGGTGGCGGTTGAAGGCGCCGGTCAGCGCGTCATGGCTGGAGAGGTAGTTCAACCGACGATTGAGACGGCGGGATCGCAGGCTGGAGAAGATGGCCACCACCAGACAGAGCAGGGTGAGCAGCGCCGTCGCCGATTGCCACAGCAGCATCTCGAGCAGGGGCAGCAGCGCGATGCGGTGGATCAGGATGAGCGGCGTGTCCGGGACGGGATGGACGAGCTGGAAGGCGCCCTGCTGCCAGTGATAATCCGCCCGTGATGCCTCCTGTTTCAGGGGCGGCGCCGTGCCGGACTGGCTGCTGGCCAGGATCTGCCGGTGCTGATTGACCAGAAACAGGGTGCCGCTCTGGGGTGAGAGTCGGTGCAGGGTCTGCTCCAGGGTCGCTATCTCTATGTCGATGCTGAGCAGGCCTATGATCTGCCCGACCTGGGTGATGGGCTGGGACAGGGTGATCATCTGCCCTTTGCCGGCAAAATCTTGATAGGGGCGCGACAACGTGGCGTGCTCGGCGGGCGGGTGGCGGGTCAGTGCCTCCTGCCAGTAAGACTTGTGGTAGATGCCGGGGTCGAAACGAAATTCATTGGAGGGCACCCAGGGGTAGAGATAGATGAAGTTGTCGGTGCTGGTGAAATAGATCCAGGCCACGGCCTTGTCCAGCAGCTTGCTGGCGGTCGCGAGCAGGGGAGAGAGGCTGAGCGCCAAGTGTATTCGGGCCTCCCGTTCGCTGCCCGGGGCGGGCAAGGGGCCCAGCCCGGTCAGGTTGCCGATGAGGGCGGGGGGCAGATCGACGGGGATGCGATCCAGGCTGAGGTTGCCGCTCGAATCGGCTTGCAGCGCCGGATAAAGCTGGCGAGAGAGGGCCGACTGGGGGTTGCTGCGCAGCCGCTCTTCGGCCTGGCCGCGCATGGCCTCGAGAAAGGCCTCCATTCTCTGGTGCTGGCTGCTGAGCTGGGCCGCGGCATTGATGACGTCACGCCTGTTCAGCTCGGTGATCTGGCGCAAGGCGTGCTGCAGGGCGAGCAGCAGCAACAGCATGCTCAGTCCCAGCAGCAGCCACTGCAACCGATATTTGGCAAAGGCATGGGGCAATGTGGGCATGGGGCACCGGGAAGATGACGGGAGCGGCACATCAGTGTAAGGCAGAAAAAAACCGCAGTCTCAACTGGATGTGATTTTGATGATCTATCCCCCGGGCTGTTACGTTTTGTCACATTTATACATAGTCACGGCATAGTCAGGGGGTAACATGATGCCCATTATTGATGAAGTGCCTCCTTTTTCCCTAATTTCATGGATTGCTTGATGAAAATGCGTATGTGGCTGTCGATCGCCTGTCTCTCCCTGCTGATGCTGGGTGTCTGGTACTACCGTAACGGTGAAGCTGTCAGCAAACCCCAGCCCAAGCAGGTCAATATCAGGGCGCAAACGGTCAAGCAGAGTCTGGCTGAACCCTCCATCAAGCTGGTGAGCAAGCTGGCCGCCAATCGCTCCGTGGTGATAAGCCCCGAGGTGACAGGGCGTATCGTCAAGATAGCGGTGCGTTCCGGTCAGCAGGTCAAGCAGGGCGATACCCTGATTGCGCTGGATGCGGGCAAGCAGCAGGCGGAGCTCGCCGAGCAGAGTGCCAGTGCGCGTGATGAGGCTCGCAAGCTGCGGGACATGCGCCGGCTGGTGGCGCGCGGCGCCGTGACCCAGTCAGAGCTGGAAGGGCAGGAGGCCACAGTGGCGCAAGTTCAGGCAAGGGTGGATGCAGCACGTTACGAGCTCTCCTTGCGTACCCTGCAAGCGCCGTTTGACGGCTCCGTCAGCCTCATCGACTTGAGTGAAGGGGCTCTGGTCAACAGTGGTGACACCTTGCTCCATCTCGATGAGCTTGCCAGGCTGCGGCTCGATCTGGCGGTGCCCGAGCGCTACCTCTCCCTGCTGCGCCCCGGCATGGCGGTGACAGCCACCAGCTCGGCCTGGCCGGATCAATCCTTCTCCGGCGTGCTGGAGACCCTCGACAGCCGCATCTCCAACGAAACCCAGAATATCAAGGCGCGGGTCATACTTCCCAACCCCGACGGCCAGCTGAGGCCCGGCATGCTGATGAATGTAGAGCTCGAACTGCCAGCCCAGCAGATGACCCTGATCCCCGCCCAGTCGGTGGAGTATGCGGGAGAGCTTCGCTTCGTCTACCGCCTGGAGGCGGACGGCCGGGTGAAACGCATTCCGGTGGAACTTGGCGACACCCATGGGGAAGAAGTGTGGGTGCTCAAGGGGCTGAACGTCGGCGATCGCATCGCTGTGGAGGGGCTGGTCAACCTGCGTGACGGCGCCCTGGTCCGCAACCTGACCGAGGTAAAAGGCTGATGTGGCTCTCCGATATGTCAGTGCGCCGCCCCCTGGTGGCGGTCGTCATCAGTGCCCTGCTCACCGTATTCGGCCTGGTGGCCTTCGCCAAGTTGACGGTGCGGGAGATGCCGGACGTGCAGACGCCGTCCGTCTCCATCACCACCACCTATGAGGGGGCTGCCCCCGAGGTGATGGAGAGCCAGGTCACCAAGCCCATCGAGGATCAGCTCTCCGGCATCAGCGGCATCAAGAACATCAACTCGGTGACCCGCAAGGGGCGCTCCTCCATCACTGTGGAGTTCAAGCTCGGCTGGAACATGCTGGAGGGCACCTCGGATGTGCGTGACGCCATCTCCCGCGCCCGGCCCAAGCTCCCGGACGAGGCGGACGAGCCCATGGTTACCAAGGACAACGGCAACGGCGACGTGGCTATCTGGCTCAACTTCAGCAGCACCCAGATGGACCGCACCGCCATGACAGACTACGTCAACCGCATGCTGGTCGACTCCTTGAGCCTGGTGGACGGGGTGAGCGAGGTGTCCCTCTCCGGCGATCTGACCCAGGTGATGTATGTGAGGCTGCGCCCCGCCGACATGGCGGCCCGCGGCATCACGGTGGCCGATGTGCAGGATGCCCTCAAGCGGGAGAACATAGAGCTGCCCGGGGGGGAGATCCGCAACAACAGCATGACGATGGCGGTGCAGATAGCCCGCCTCTACCACAGCGCCGAGGATTTTCGCGGCCTGCCGGTGAAGACGGCCGTCAATGGCCAGAGCATCTACCTGGCGGACATCGCCGATGTTGAGGTGGGGGCCAAGAATGAAGACAGCGCCTATCAGCGCAACGGCCGCGAGAGCTTAGGCATTGGCATAGTCGCGCAATCCACCGCCAACCCCCTGGCGGTGGCCCAGGGCATAGAGCGCAAGATGACAGAGATGCAGCGCTTCCTGCCGGAAGGGGCCAAGCTCGAGGTCGACTATGACTCCACCATCTTCATCAAGCAGGCCATCGACGAGGTGTACGAGACGCTGGCCATCAGCGCCGTGCTGGTGGTGGCCGTGCTCTATCTGTTTCTGGGGCAGGGGCGTACCACACTGATCCCGGCCATTACGGTCCCTGTGTCGCTGATCTCCGCCTTTATCGGTGCCTGGTATCTCGGCTTTTCCATCAACCTCATTACCCTGCTGGCACTGATCCTCGCCATCGGTCTGGTGGTGGATGACGCCATTGTGGTGGTGGAGAACATTCACCACCACCTGCAACGGGGTGAGCCACCGCTGATGGCGGCCTGGCACGGCACCCGCGAGGTGGGTTTTGCCGTGGTGGCGACCACCGCTGTGCTGGTGATGGTGTTTGTCCCCATCGCCTTCATGGAGGGCATGGTCGGGCGACTCTTTACCGAGTTTGCGATCCTGCTATCGCTCGCGGTGCTCTTCTCCTCCCTGGTGGCGCTCACCCTGACCCCGGCCATGGGCTCCTGGCTGATGCGTGCCGTGGACAAGCCCAATGCCCTGACGGCGGCGCTGGATCGGGGCCTTGGCCGGGTGGAGACACAGTATCGCCGGTTGCTGGGCTGGGTGCTGCGCCGCTCCGTCTGGATGCCGCTGGTGCTGCTGCTCTGCCTTGGGGGCATCGGTGTCCTGTTTGGCAAGCTGCCCGCCAGCCTGACCCCGACCGAAGACCGGGGTGTCATCTATGTGTTCGTGAAAGGGGCAGAGGGCACCAGCATAGAGCGGATGAAGCGCAACATGCAGCAGGTGGAGGCCGCCATCATGCCGCTGCTCGGCAAAGGGGTGGTGCAGGCCATGAGTTTCAGCACCCCGGCCTTCGGGCGCGGCGGCGATCAGACCGGCATGGTCATCATACAGCTCACCGACTGGGCTCTGCGGGACGAGACCGCCACCGAGTTTGGCCGTAGCTTGAGCGGGCGGCTGGCCGGCATTCCGGATGTGATGATCCGCACCTTCCAGCCCGGATTCAGGGGAGGCTCCACCGCCGCCGTGCAGTTCGTGCTGCAGGGCTCAGACTATGCGGAACTCTATCAGCAGGGGCTGGCGCTGCAACAGGCCGCCGGCCAGAGCGGATTGATGCTGACCCCGGATCTCGACTACGCCGAGAAGACCCCGGAGCTGCAGGTGACCATAGAGCGGGAGCGGGCCAGCCAGCTCGGCATTCCTGTCTCCACAGTGGCCAGCTCCCTGCAGGCCCTGCTCGGCGGCGTCAGCCAGACCACCTATGTGGACAGGGGGGAGGAGTATGACGTCTACCTGAGGGCCAACCAGACCCAGTTCAACGGCATCTCGGACGTCAGCCGCATCTATCTCAAGGCCGCCAATGGCGAGATGGTGAGCCTCTCCACCCTGGCGACCGTCACCCAGGTGGCGAGCCCACAGCGGCTCAACCACTACCAGCGTCAGAAGGCGATAGCCCTCACCGCAGACGTGGCCCCCGGCCACACCCTGGGGGAGGCGCTCGACTTCCTCGATGGCTGGGCAGGGGAGCATCTGCCGAGCGGCATGACGGTGGATTACGCCGGTGAGTCCAAGGATTATCGCGACAACCAGGGGGAGATGGTGATGGTGTTCGGCCTCGCCCTGCTGGTGGTCTATCTGGTGCTGGTGGCCCAGTTCGAGAGCCTGCTGACCCCGACCGTGGTGATGGTGACTGTGCCGCTTGGCATCTTCGGCGGCCTGCTTGGCCTCTGGCTGACGGGACAGGAGCTGAGCATCTACAGCCAGATAGGGATGATCATGCTGATCGGCATGGTGACCAAGAACGGCATCCTCATAGTGGAGTTCATCAACCAGCTGCGCCAGCGGGGGGAATCCTTCGAGGAGGCCATCATCGCAGGCTCGGTGCGTCGGCTGCGGCCCATCCTGATGACCTCGCTGACCGCCATCATAGGCGCGGTACCGCTGATGGTCTCCATGGGGGCGGGGTATGAGAGCCGGATGGCCGTGGGCACCGTGGTCTTCTTCGGGTTGTCGCTCGCGACCCTGGTCACCCTGCTGATCGTGCCCGCCATCTATCACCTGCTGGCCAGACGGGCGGGGATGACAGGGGCGCGGGATCTGCTGGTGGACGAGGCGCTGGCGGTTGATGTCGTCAGCGCCCCCCCGGCGCCGGAGGCCGCGTCTAATACGAGGGACAAACCGGCCGCCTGATCCTTCCCCCGTAAAGGCGAGCCACCTACGCAGGCTGGCTCGCCTTTCCTCCGTGCTTACCCTGCGAATAGTGGGGGAAAAAAGCCATCGCCCCCGCTTGTCTCTGCCGGTATAATGCGCGACCCGAATTGTTCCAGGTGTTCAAAATGCAGCCGGTTACCCACCTTTTCTCCTATCCCCGCTACTGGGCCGAGTGCTACGGCACTGCGCCCTTCCTGCCCATGTCCAGAGCGGAGATGGACAAGCTCGGCTGGGACAGCTGTGACATCGTCCTGGTGACCGGTGACGCCTATGTGGATCACCCGAGCTTCGGCATGGCGGTCATAGGCCGCATGCTGGAGTCCCAGGGCTTTCGGGTCGGCATCATCGCCCAGCCGGACTGGTCATCGAAAGATGACTTTATGCGCCTGGGCAAGCCGAACCTCTTCTACGGGGTGACCGCGGGCAACATGGACTCCATGATCAACCGCTACACCTCCGACAAGAAGCTGCGCCACGACGACGCCTACACCCCCGGGGATGTGGGCGGCAAGCGGCCGGACCGCGCCACCCTGGTCTACACCCAGCGCTGCAAAGAGGCCTATAAAGAGGTGCCTGTGGTGATCGGCGGCATCGAGGCGTCCCTGCGCCGCATCGCCCACTACGACTACTGGTCCGAGACCATCCGCCGCTCCATCCTGCTGGACGCCAAGGCTGACATCCTCATCTACGGCAACGCCGAGCGGCCGCTGATCGAGGTGGCGCACCGCATCGCGGGTGGCGAGACCATCGACACCATGCAGGACATTCGTGGCACCGCCGTCATCCGCCGTGAGCCGCTGCCGGGCTGGCGCGGGGTGGATTCGAGCAAGCTCGACCAGATTGGCCGCATCGATCCCATCATGAACCCCTATATGGAAGGGGCGCCCTGCTCGGACGACGAAGGCACCGCGCCGGTGGAACAGGAGGCCAAGCCCATACTGGTGCAGCCCCCCAAGCAGAAACCCTGGGAGAAGACCTACGTCAAGCTGCCGGCGTTCGAGCGGGTGAAGGAAGACAAGGTGCTCTACGCCCATGCGTCGCGCATCCTGCACCACGAGACCAACCCCGGCTGCGCCCGCGCGCTCTCCCAGGCCCACGGCGATCGCATCATCTGGGTCAACCCGCCTGCCTTCCCGCTGGAAACCGACGAGATGGACGGCGTGTTCGGCCTGCCTTATCAGCGGGTGCCGCACCCGGCCTATGGCAAGGAGAAGATCCCGGCCTACGAGATGATCAAGACCTCGGTCAACATCATGCGCGGCTGCTTCGGCGGTTGCTCCTTCTGCTCCATCACAGAGCACGAGGGGCGCATCATCCAGAGCCGCTCGGAAGAGTCGATCATCAAAGAGATCGAAGAGATCCGCGACAAGGTGCCGGGCTTTACCGGCGTCATCTCGGATCTCGGCGGCCCCACCGCCAACATGTACCGCTTACGCTGCAAGAGCCCCAAGGCCGAGCAGACCTGTCGCCGCGCCTCCTGCGTCTGGCCGACCATATGCCCGCACATGGATACCGACCATACCCCGACCATAGATCTCTATCGCAAGGCGCGGGATGTGAAGGGCATCAAGAAGATACTGATCGCCTCCGGGGTGCGTTACGACATAGCGGTGGAAGATCCGCGCTACATCAAGGAGCTGGCCAAGTACCACGTCGGCGGCTACCTCAAGATCGCGCCCGAGCACACCGAGGAGGGCCCGCTCTCCAAGATGATGAAGCCGGGCATGGGCAGCTACTACAGCTTCAAGGAGCTGTTCGACAAGTATTCCAAAGAGGCGGGCAAGCAGCAGTACCTGATCCCCTACTTCATCTCGGCCCACCCGGGCACCACGGATGAGGACATGGTGAACATGGCGCTCTGGGTCAAGACCAACAGCTTCAAGCTGGATCAGGTGCAGAACTTCTACCCGTCGCCGCTCGCCAACGCGACCACCATGTATTACACCGAGAAAAACCCCCTCAACAAGGTGAGCCGCCAGGGCGGGGACGTGTTCGTGGTGAAAGGGGAGCGTCGCCGTCGCCTGCACAAGGCGCTGCTGCGTTACCACGATCCGGCCGGCTGGCCCATGATCCGCGAAGCCCTGCTCGAGATGGGCAAGGGCCACCTGATCGGTAACGGCCCCAACTGCCTGGTGCCACCGGAAGGGCGCGGCGAAGCCAAGGCCGAGCGCAGCATCAACAAGGGGCTGAAACCGGCCCTGACCCGCCATAGCGCCATCACCCATCAGCGCAGCAATGGGGCTGGCAACAAGGCCACTGGCGGTAAGGGTGCAGGCGCGCAAGGGGCCGCCGCCTCCCAAGGCAAGCCTCGCAGCGACACCCCTGCCGCCAGCAAGGGCGGCAAGGCGGGCAATGGCAAGCCAGTAGGCTCCCAGCTCAGCAAAGGGGCTGGCAACGGCAAGCCCGCTGCGCAAGGGGCAGCTCAAGGCAAACCGGCAGGCAAACCCACCCATAAGGGCAAGGCGCCCACTCGCGCCGGCTCTGCCAAGCCGGGTGCCAAACCTGCCACTCAAGGCGGCAAGCCTGCCGCCAAAGGCAATGGCGCCAAGCGACCGGTGCGGTGAGTTTTCCTGATTGGAAAGCAATAGAAATAAAAAGGCGACCAGATGGTCGCCTTTTTTATCCCTTTACCGTACAGATAGTGAAAGGGACGCCAGTTTACCGTAACGACTCATAGTATGAGTCGGTGAAGCAGATGCAAACAGACTTGGACAGCGACCTTGGGAACTACAACACTCTGCGGATACATGTGGGCCAGATTATGGAGGAAGAGATACCTTACAGGATGTTCAAAAAGAGTCTGAAATTGATACCGAAGGAAGTACGCTCTTAAGTAAAGAGCGTAAACAAGACACCGGTTTGAGACCGGTGTCAGATGATAACTAGAACTGTACAGCCAATATAATTAATGCACACATATTAACAATGAATAAAAAACAAATATTTTGAGCTCAGGTCATATGATAATGAAATATCAAGCTGCTCTATAGCTTTCAGTGACAGTACTGTTTTCCAGCATGTTCCTGAACGTTGTCATAAGCCCTAAAACCTCATCTGCCATTTCGGAAAAATCATCCAACCCAATTTCAATCTCTTGCCCATGGGCAATATGATTCCTTCTGTTTACTAACTTCTGATCTATTAATTTCTCTTTTGATTCAAATATAGAATAGTCAAACCCTAAACACCAAAGTATTTCTTTTAGTACTGTGGTTGAAAGATTGGACTGTGTATCCACAACGTTTTTTACTGGTATACGTGCCCGGCTGTTCTGATTAAATAGGATGTATTTCGTCACTTCATCAAAAGCTGAATATTTTTTAGAATCATGCGCACTATCTATTCTTCCTTTTACAATCAATGTAACAAAGTTGCTTCTTAATTCACTAATACAATGTCTCTGCGAAGAGACATATTCAAGAAAATACGTTCCCGTTTTTTTTACAAACCCCTCCCAGTGTGCATACATCAGTGACACCCCCGCACGACACAGCACTTTTTTTTGTAGTGCAGAGGCTTTATCTGTTTGAATGAGATTTTTCATCTCGTTTATTTCTCTTAACCTCCAAATGTAATCACCAGCTATTTTATCAATAAGTTCCTCTTTGGTTCTTATCATTTTTTAAATACCTCCCTCCCTAATGGAATAAGGTGAGGCAGACGTCTTGTAGCTGTCATTCCCGAGCCAGACCAATCGGTAAACTCTTTATTTTCCCAAAGACTTGATACTCTACGCTCGATATCATCGTCATGGCTATCCTTTGAAATATTATAGGCTAGACCATATGATACAACTTCGTATTGAGAGACAAGAAAACCACCTGAGAATTTTTGTTTGTTTATATTGAATCGTTTGAAGGCATTGTCAGCACAAGTGTCTGAAAGAATAGTAAATGTTTGACGGAACAATCTACCCCATAGTGCAGTATCAAAATCTTTATCTGTGCATATATCTCGCATTTTCTCTGTAATAAATACACCAACATCACCCATGGATTCCAAGTCTCTAGGGTCGATCAAAGAAAATATAACAAACCTTAAAACCAATTCAATATTATAGGCTTCGTTGATTGTTCTATCACTCAACGCAGTGCACTCTACAAATTTATCGAAGCTTGCTAACTCTACCAACCAGAAATAAAACTCTTTATTTAGCATTACCAAAATGCAATTTCTTACTTCTTGCGCACTAAGTCTTGATCCCCCAGTGTTTAGACGCTGGAATAGGTCATATTTTGCAGTCTCATCACTCTCCTTTAGTATTATGCTCACATTGAGTTTTGAACGTTTAATTGTAAGCCTCAGGTTTAGCCCAATAGAATTTGGGTCTTCATCACCTATATGCTCTTCTCCTTCCCATTTTTTACCCTCCAAGCTTGGCAAATATTTTGTACCGGATAAGACCAATGGAGGAATCTTATTACCATCCTCATCTTTTAACTGTCCTATAAATTGATAAATAGTAGAAAGTCTCTGTAAGCCATCTACTACATCCCAAACACCATCAGTTCTTTGGCTTACAAATATTGGTGGGACAGGGATTCCTAATAGGATGGATTCGATAAGGTTTGTTTTTTGAGCTTCCGACCATCTATATATTCTTTGAAACTCCGGATGAATGTCCACCTCTCCATTCTCATATAAAGATAACCATTCACCAATAGATATAGAGTAACCATCTGTACGAATTTCTTTTCTTCTTTCATTCACTTCATCAATTAATGACATATGTGTGCACCTTACATTTTATACATAAATTTGACTAGTTCACCATGTGGTATGGTACATAAGTAATAATCACAAATAAATATAATTTTATTTTTAAATGTATAAACATATGACATCATCCACATTTTCAATTAAAACTTGGGACACTGGGAAATCGGACGAGAAATCTGAGACGCTCACCTTTCTGAGCAAGGTGTAATTCTACTAAAACTCACGCTACCGCCCGTGGATGACGGCCAAATCAGGGACGGCTTTGTTATCTTGCTTGGCCCATGGGAAGTGGGGTGGATAGCAAGAATCTGGGACGCCCACTTTTCTGGGTGAGACGTAACACCATCAAATCTCACGCTACCGTCCGTGGATTGCAGCTTCCAATATGCTCCCTTGACCCGCGCTGGCAGCAACCCATCGCAGTTCAACAGGTTCTGGATGACTATGGTAAGTCAAACGAAGCTGGGCCAGCGAGCACAAAACGGAGGCAACTATCAGGAAATCATCGTTTTTTGAACTGCGTCATCAATGCGTTTAAGCAGGTGCGATTAAGGCGGGCAAGCTGGTGTGGTTGGCTATCGTGTTCGGCCGATGGGGAAGGGGAGGTGTTGGATGATGGCCTCCCTTACGGAGCTTTTACGAGAGCCGACAAATATGGGGCACCCACCTTTTGCTCACATGATCAAACCTGATGCCAGGCGGCTGGCGCGCCGATATCCCTGATTTGGGTAGCGATGGAAATAACAAGGGCGACCAGTTGGTCGCCCTTGTGTTTTGGGACTAAAGCGCGAGGCTAGCCCTGAATGTCACTCTTATTGCAGATCCGTGCTCAGGCTGGGGGCACCGAAGTTCACCAGGCTGGCATGGGAGTGCTCGAAGTACTGTGACCAGAAGTCACCGAGGGCATCCATGGTCTTGCCGGAACGATAGGCGTGCTTCACCGCGTCGGTAACCAGTCCGGCCCCCGTGACATAGACGCGAGCGCCTTGCAGATCGGCAAACAGCCCCTTGCTCTTGGCCTGTTTGAGTTCGTCACCGACATTGAGCTGCTTGATCTTGTTGGTGGCATAGAAGCTGGTGTAATCGGAGTGTTCCAGCATGTCCGAAATAAGGAACACGACCCGATCGTTGACGCCTTGCTCGGCCTTCATATCCTCGCCCACCTTTCGCAGCGAGTTCATGATCTCGCTCTTGGGGATGTCTTGGCGGGCATCACGCAGCGCTTTCACGAACTGTTTGCCAAAGCCGTTACGAAAGACTTTCGTCTGTGTCGCCAGGCAGGTGTCCAGACTGCGCAATTTGCGCATGTTGACATCGTCCCGGATCTCTCCGTTCAGCGGCATATCCAGTTGCCCCGCGTAGGCCAGGCGAAGATATTCGCCTGGCAGGAAGGCGGAGAAGGTATAGAGCTTGACGCGATCACCGGCCTGCACGAACCGTTCGATCTGGCCCCAGCTGCTGCGTTGCAGATCGTCAGGCATCGGAATGGTCTGGTCTATGATGACCACCAGCTCGCGACCTGTGCCCGCGGGCTTGATGTCGGTCAGGCCATTGCGCTCATAGCAGCTCTGTATGTCGTTACGGTCGGCAGCCAAGGCTGCGCAAGGCAGCGTCAACGCCAGTAGTAATACCTGGGTGATCTTCACGGTTAGGCACTCTGCTTGGTGGGGAACAGGCCCAAGCGAAATCTGGGACACCCACCTTTTTGACAGTGGCGTAAGCTTGTACTTGGCTTGATAAGTCACTACCCAGGGGGGGAGCCATGACCATTGCCCGTTCACGTCAAATTAGTTTGCAGGATACGCCTTACTACCATGTGGTCAGTCGCTGTGTGCGGCGGGCGTTTTTGTGCGGGGAGGATGCCCATTCCGGCCAGAGTTACGAACATCGGCGTCAGTGGGTGGTCGACAAGCTAGGGCAGCTGTCGCGGCTGTTTGCCATCGGTGTTTGTGCCTATGCGGTGATGAGCAACCACTATCATCTGGTGCTCAAGGTCGAGCAGGATACCGCTGCCAGCTGGAGCGAGCGGGAAGTGGCCGAGCGCTGGGCGGCACTGTTCCAGCGGTCGCTGTTGGTGCGGCGCTGGTATCAGGGGGAATCTCTGATTGAGCCCGAGTTGGTGGTCGTGCAGCAGTTGATAGAGCAATGGCGTGAACGCCTGCACTCCATCAGTTGGTTTGTGCGGCTGCTTAACGAAACCCTGGCGCGGCAGGCCAATCGGGAGGATGGCTGCAAGGGCCATTTCTGGGAAGGGCGCTTCAAGAGCCAGGCCCTGCTTACCGAGTCAGCCCTGCTGGCCTGCATGACTTACGTTGACCTCAACCCGATACGGGCTGGATTGGCCGATCGGCCTGAACAGAGCGACTACACCAGCCTCAAGCAGCGCCTCGATGGCGAGTACCACGCGGCACCATTGCCACCCTTGTTGCTGCCATTTGCACACCAGTCACGACCCGATAGCCTGCCATATACCTTCGCGGATTACCTGATGTTGGTGGATTGGACCGGTCGCGCCATCAGAGCAGACAAACGGGGCCATATTCCGGCTTATCTTGCCCCCATCCTGGCGCGGCTGGGGTTGGACGAGGTTCGCTGGCTCAAGCAAGTTACGCTGTTTCGGCGACCAGGCATCAGGGTGGTGGGCGACAGGGATCATTGCCAGCGATTCGCACAGCACTGTGGCCAGCGACGGTGTCATCAGCCATCACTTTGAGTGGTTAGTGCTCGCTTCATACAAGCTCCCGGTATTACACCTGATACCCTGTGCTGCTGTGTCCGCATTAGTCCTTTTTATGCCAGGACGCTCTCTTTAATCCCCCCGAGTTTCACAAATGCCATCGCCAATACTCGACGGCAGGATGTGCAGGCTGCTGGATTGTCTCTTGCCCTAAAAGATGGCTGTCCCAAACAGGGGAGGCTTTGTTATCTTGCCGGGTATGTAGGCAAGGGGAATGTACCCCTGCATGTCTTCCTGCGCAGGACTAATCAGATGGTGATTAAAGCAAGATCCCGAAGAGAGAAGGTGGGCGGCGGGCTTGGACTGGTGATGGGGCTAATAGCCTTTAACCTGATAGCGCCCCTGTTCCTTGAATCAAAAGAGATCTCTGATATGAACCGGATGATAGGGGCCATGGTCAGCGCCCTTATCTGCTCCGAGCTGGGGGCCCGAATCGGCAAGTGGCTCGATACCAGAGAGCAGGCCAAGTCCCCAGAATAGAGGGTGACATGGGCCGCCCTCGTTTGTCGTTTAGCCGCCGCGACGTTCCGGTTCACTGCGGTGCAAAAAGGTGGTCAGGGTATCGCGCGGCGGCGTGATGCCGCATTGAACAAAAATGCGCCCGATAGCCCCTCTGTGATAGCCGCCGTGGGTCACCAGATGCAGCAGCATTTCCTCGCGGCTCATCTGCCCCTTGTCACCATCCACAAAGTTGAACGAGAGCACGGCCTCGCCATCCGCGTGGCTCAGGCCGGCAACGTATGCCAGATACCAGCCATCCAGTGTGCCGATGGCAGTGCGCAGCGCTGCCAGGGTCGGCGTCTCCGGGGTATTGGTGGCACTGAAGCCGTGCCGTTCCCCCAGCAGATTGCCCTTGAAGATGGCATCGACCACATGGATATGGTTGAAGATGCGAAGGGCATTGTGGTGCGCCTCGGGATGTAGCTGCGGGTCCAGGGTGGCGAGGGCATCCAGCAGTTCGCCATCGGCCCAGGCCTTGTAGCGAAACAGAGAGTGAAGGGTCGAATGGCTCATGGTCTTCCTTGATGGGGTCAGCGCGGGAAGAGGGCATCTTAGCCAGCCGATGGCAGCAAGAAAACTCCCCACCTGACGGACTCGGTGACCGGCCAGTGTGCAGGGCATTGGATGTGCCCGGTGCGAGTGAGATGTTACCCTGTGCCATCGCACTCATGACAAGGAGTTCCCATGCGCATTGCCCTGATTGGCCTCGGTGATATCGCCCAGAAGGCCTATCTGCCGCTGCTCGCGAGCGACGAGCGAGTCACCCCGCTGCTCTGTACCCGGAGTCCAGCGGTGCTGGACAAGCTTGCCCGCCAGTACCGGATCGCCGAGTGCTTCACCGAGGTGGATGCGCTGCTCGCGAGTCGCCCGGATGCCGTGATGATCCACGCCGCCACCGCCGTACATGGCAAGCTGGCCGAGCAGTGCCTGCACGCCGGCATCCCCACCTTTGTCGACAAGCCGCTCTGTGACAACGCAGCCGAGGTGGAGGCGCTCGCCAATCTGGCCATGGCGCAGGATTGCCCGCTGTTTGTGGGCTTCAACCGCCGCTATCTGCCCGCCATGGCCGATGCCCGCGCCCAGCCGCTCACGGAACTTCACTGGCAGAAGCACAGGTACTCCCTGCCGGGGCTGCCGCGCCAGTTCCTGTTTGACGACTTTATCCATGTGCTCGACAGCCTCTGCTGCTATGGCGGCGCGCCCACCGGGGATCTGCATGCGGTGCTGCGGCGCAGCTCCCAGCAGCCCGAGCTGCTGGCCGGGGTGAGCGTCGCCTGGCAGAGCGGCCAGGTGGCCGTGAGCGGCGGCATGAACCGCACTGCCGGCCTCACCGAGGAGCGTATCGACGCCTATGGTGACAACCTCTCCCTGCATATCGAGAACTGCACCCGGGGCATGATTGCCCGAGACAAAACCGTGCAGACCCTGGCACCGGACGACTGGCAGCCGGTATTGGCCCAACGGGGTTTCGTTGCGATGCTCGCGCACTGGTATGGGCAGATTGAGGCGGGCCGCGCCGATGGGCGGCTTGTCGAGAGCTATCTGCAGAGCCACCGCCTGGCCGAGCGTCTGGTGACCCTGGCCGAAAGCGGGCAGTAGGGCTCGATATTTGCGGCTCCCTTGTTGAGCGACGGGGCCGGTATGGGCGAACAAATGAGCAGACCACTGTACAAGATGGCGTATCCCTGCGCAGTCAGCCGGCGAGGGCGCCGCCGCGCGAGCCAAGCGCTGGCTTGTTTGCTATCTTGGCGCCCATGAAAGATCTGCAGAGCAACAAAGTGTAATGAGCAACGTTTCGCAAATGGCGCCGGGCCTGCCACGTGTCGATGAGCGCCCGATCGCGGCGGCCAAGGTGGCCCGTTCATGAGCATTATTCTGGGCATAGACCCCGGCTCCCGGATCACCGGCTACGGCGTCATCCGCATCGTCGCGGGCAAGGCGGAATACCTGGGATCGGGCTGCATCCGCACCGACCTGGGCGAGCTGCCGTCCCGCCTCAAGCAGGTGTATGACGGGGTGAGCGAGATCATCACCCAGTTCAAGCCGGACGAGTTCGCCATCGAGCGGGTCTTCATGGCGCGCAATGCGGATTCGGCCCTGAAACTCGGCCAGGCCAGGGGCAGCGCCATCGTCGCGGCGGTCAACGCCCTGCTGCCGGTGAGCGAATACTCGGCGACCCAGATCAAGCAGGCGGTGGTGGGCACGGGCGGGGCAGCCAAGGAGCAGGTGCAGCATATGGTGACCCATCTGCTCAAGCTCTCTGCCACCCCCCAGGCGGATGCGGCGGATGCCCTCGGGGTGGCGCTCTGTCACTTCCACACCCGCCAGAGTCTTATCAGGATGGCGGGACGAGCCACCAGTTCGGTACGCGGTCGCTATCGCTGATCTCTCGCGGGGGCTGAGACGGAGCGCATTGCACCATGCACAGCCCGTGGCCCGGTGCGGTGTTGTCAAAAGCGCTGATTGAGTCACAACTTGTCGCACTCCCCAGGCGGACTCTCATGAGAAATTGGTGCGGTAATGGTGGGGAACCTCCCGTTCAATCAACAACTTGTGATGTTCATCACACATTTCTCGTAAAATAAGCCGGCTTCGTCTTGCTCCATCACACTCCCATAATATGGCGCCTGTTGAATAACAGTGTCCGTATGAGCCTTTTTTAGGCTCCTGTTCTAGTCATCATCGGGAGATATGAGAGTGAAACCATTTGCAGCTGAATTTATGGGCACCTTCTGGCTGGTGCTGGGAGGCTGCGGCAGCGCCGTGTTGGCAGCCGCGTTCCCGAATGTGGGGATCGGTCTGCTGGGCGTGGCCCTGGCGTTCGGTCTGACCGTGCTTACCATGGCCTATGCCATCGGCCACATCTCTGGCTGTCACCTGAACCCTGCCGTGACCCTGGGTCTGTGGGCCGGTGGTCGCTTCCCGGCATCGGGCGTCGTGCCTTATATCGTTGCCCAGGTCCTTGGCGGGATCGCGGCGGGCGGCGTGCTCTATGTGATCGCCAGCGGCCAGGCCGGGTTTGACGTGAGCGCCGGCTTTGCCTCCAACGGTTATGGTGAGCACTCACCGGGCGGTTACAGCCTGCTGGCGGCGCTGGTGTGTGAAGTGGTGATGACCGGCTTCTTCCTGTTCGTCATCATGGGAGCCACCGACAGCCGTGCACCGGTGGGCTTCGCTCCGATCGCCATCGGTCTGTGCCTGACCCTGATCCACCTCATCAGCATTCCGGTGACCAACACCTCGGTCAATCCGGCGCGCAGCACGGGGGTGGCGCTGTTTGTCGGTGACTGGGCCGTCAGCCAGCTCTGGTTGTTCTGGGTCGCCCCCATCGTCGGTGCCATTCTGGGTGCATTGGCCTATCGTGTGATCGCCACGAAAGAGTGATGTGTTGCTAAGTAACGTGTGGTATCGGCACGCCCTCGGGCGTGTTTTTTTGTTTCTGATGGGCACGAAAGCGGGCCGCAAGGGCCCGCAGTATTGTTCAGCCTGCCGAGAGAGGGAAGGGGCTAGAGACCGCGGGCGCTCAGCATCTCTTTATAGCGCTGGTGCAAGAGTTGCACTCGTGCGACATAGGCGCGAGTCTCTGCGTAGGGTGGGATACCACCGTGTTTTTGCACCGCGCCTGCGCCCGCGTTGTAGGCGGCCGTGGCCAGGGCGACGTTGCCGTCATACTGCTTGAGCAGGC